>JAABUY010000762.1_pt1 | contig 51743 bp, 59 predicted proteins | sample 5560271 | NCBI WGS metagenome assembly JAABUY01 (sample SAMN10711886, study PRJNA513374) | rock metagenome | isolation source: Antarctica rocks | place: Antarctica: Victoria Land, University Valley | reverse complement strand
ATCAAGTTGAATTTAAAATATCAATCTGAAACTTGACTCAATAATCAGTTTAATTCTTAGTATTTTAATTATAATTATATTTATTGATTAAACATTTTATTCATGTATGCTTTTTGATTAAATTCTAAACATGATCTTAACATTATGTTGCATATGAGAGAACATAGTGCTAAAAGTGATGCAAGTGCACAATAAGAAAAGAGTGATAATGTTGAGAAGAATGATGAAGATGTGTATAATGACATTGATTACTAGAGAAAAGAAGATGCACTGAGCACTCACTGTAATCAGTTTGCATAACTTTAAAGCTATGTTTGTGATAAATAATGATCACGCTGTTAACAGCATGATTGTATTTAATGAATTTAACAAAGAAAGAACATGCAAAGATAATAGTGAATTGCATATCTTCATGATATTATTCAACATCGTGACTATCAATGTTACAAGTATTAAGATCATTCTTGTTGAATCAAATGACAAAGATGCATACTGCGCTCATATGAATTTTATGAATGTTAGAAATTCTAGAAATTCTAGAGATTTTAGCGCTTTTATGAATATGCCTCAGCTAAACTCAGCGCAAATCTGAAACATAAGATTAAATGAATATTTGAAATATTGATTGTTAAAAGCACTAAAATCTGTCTCTGTCACTCTTTACAAACTGTCGATGTAATTGTTATGAATATAATTTAGAAATATTTTTATTTGTATGAGTGTTTCATCAAGAGTTAAGTATCTCTGAATCAATCATTATTTTCAAGCTAAGGTAATTTATAGCGTTACACATGCAACATGCAACATATTACCAGATATTCAATCTACCTATCTACCTTTCTTCTATTTGTCTACCTTTCTTCTACCAATAGATCTCACGTCGCCGTCGGTAGAGAAGCTCTACACTAGTCATGAAAAGCTCGTTCTCGCTGTCAACAACCACGTCGGCCCTCAAGGTTACCCCGTCGTAACTAGGGCGAGATAGAGGGAGGGAGCAAGGGGAAGGGGCAGAGGACGAGGTAGGGAAGGTGACGAAGGTTCAGCTGTTGTAGAACAGATTCCGGAGTTTCAGGAGCAAGCATCAGGTGGTGGAGGCTTTTATGGTCAATTTCAGGTGTAAATTAGCTTGGGAATAACAGTTGATCCAGAGGTACTTAACTCTTGGTGGGGCACTCATACAAATAAAGGTATTTCTAATCGACCGAGGTATCAGTAACTAATCCTAATTTGGATGGGTGTTTATGTAGTGAAATTGGATGTGCGTGTATGGAAACTGGGTGTGCAAATATCGGTTCCCTTGAAATATGCTATACATACCTGAATAGGATTGTTTCAAATTGTGTTCACATTTTGGTCGATTTGTAAACCAACACTGTGAGACAAGAATTGGGGCCTGTGAGACAGAAGGGTATATACAGAAGCCTTTCATATTAAACTTATATTTGGCTTGGATTTCGCAAGAACGAAGCAATACTAAAGACTCGTCGAAGACTGCTTCCCTTGCTTTATATCTCCAATCAGTCGTCGGGGTCGTCGAGTTCCCTGGGTCCCTTACTACAATACCAAATCCCGCCAAACCAGATGTAACACATTACTAAGAAATATTATTTCATAGACTTTCAACAATACAAGCTAATGATTCGAGAATCCCACGCTCATAGCCCAAATGCCAGAATACCAAATCCGAAAGCCATGATCACAGACAACAAGAGATTATACTCATCTCGAAAGCCGTTGCTCGTCGCTGTTACAGTGGATGTAGCGACTTTCCCGCTCCCAATCCCTGGCGTAGCAGTCGTTTGTACCGTAACTGTGACAACGCTCCCATTGCCAACCGCCGGTGTATTTGTCGCACCCCCAGTCGCAAACGCGCTAGTGATCACGCTCGCAATAAGGTTGGCGTCGGTTGTAGATACAGCTGCTGATGTTGGGTTTAGAAACACGTATGTGGATGAGCCGATTACTAGGCCCGCCGAATCAAGAGATACAGGGGTGCCTGATATCGTTATTGCGGCGGCACCAGGTAGCAGTGTAGTACCTGCGATTGTTATGCCGCCTTTTGCATCTTCCTGGATTTGCTGGCCGCCTAGTATAGGGAGTATTGGGGTGGGTGATGAGGACGGTACTGCATATGTGGATGATTCTATGACCAGACCCTCGGATCCGAGTGATATCGAAGTGCCTGAGATTGTGAGACCTGGAGCGCCGGGTAATAATGTAGTGCTGGCAACGATGATACCGCCATTTTTGCTTGTTGAACTTGCTGGCCGCCTATTGTGGAGAGTGATAGAGCGGACGGGAGGACTGGTGTTGCATATGTGGATGATCCTATGACTAAACCTTTAGATAGGGAAATCGGAGTGCCTGATATCGTTATACCGGATTGTTCTAGTGTCAAAGTTGTCACGGCAAAGACAACGTTTCCTTTCGAATAAACCTGAGGTTGCTGGCCTTCTATCAATGGCAGGGTTGAAACTGACACTGGCGGCTGTATTGCGATCGTGGATGATCCTATCAACAAGCCTTTAGACCCGAGAGAAATCGAAGTGCCTGATATCATTATTCCAGATTGCTCCGGCGACAGAGTTGTTCCAGCAAAGACAGCGTTTCCTTTCGGATCAATCTGAGGTCGCTGGCCTCCTATCAATGGCAGAGTTGAAGCTGGCCCTAGCGGCTGTATTGCAATCGTGAACGTGCCGATGCTCAAGCCATTTGCGTCAAGAGAGATGACAGTTCCTGCCACTGTTGTTTCAGGACTTCCTTGAGACAGCGTCGTGCCTGCCAGAATTATGTCACCATTTGAAGCTAACTGAAGAAGCTGGTTCCCTATCATTGGCAGTGGCGAAGCTGGTACTGGTGATGGAAGTGCGAAAGTAGAAGTCCCTATGATCAAGTCATTAGGATCGAGCGATACCGCGGTCCGTGCTATTGTCGTTCCCGCGCCTCCCAGTGATAAAGTTGTCCCTCCGATGACAATGCCATCATTTGGCGCTGTTTCGACATGGTAGCCGCCTATTGAAGAAAGATTGGGAGGATCATTTAACGAAGTTAGACTGCTGGTTCTAACTATTACGTAGGTTGATGCCATCGAGACTGAAATGTTGTCGAGCGTAATGGGAGCAGTACTAGCACTTAAAGTTGCTCCATTGATGCTGAGTCCTCCACTGGGAAGAATGACAGCCGTATGAGACCCTATCACAATTGGGCTTGGCGATGTAGAAGGAATCAAGTCTAAGAACACGATTGGGGAGTTTCTATACTGACTTTGAGGCCCAGTGGTTTCTTGGCTAGAGATTCCCGCCCCCCCGCTACCTGGAGCAACAGCTCCTGGCCCGGCGCTGGGTTTGAGATTAGAGCTAGAGTTAGGGCTGTTATCAAGGGTCCTAGATCCTCCATTATCTGTATTCGCACTCGTGGGTCCTGAGCCAGAGTCCAAATTCGGGCCAGGACCTTGACTAGGGTTAGGTCCACTTCCGTCTCCTAATCGTGGGCTTGACGCTGGATGCAGGTTGGACCCAGGATTCGGGACGGGGCTAGGCTGGCCGGGGAAAGAATTCGGTTTTGACGAAGGTCCGGCTGATGCGGTCGGTGCCGGAGTGTTAGGATCAGCTGTGGACGCAGGAGCAGCTGACGATGATGAAATTGTTCCAGCTTGCGACGTTGGAGTTGGAACAGGATCGAAAAGACCTGAAACGGGCTGTAATATTCGTGGCGGATCCCAAAGACCCGATATACCAGCCGTGCAGCTTGACCAGGCTGGATCGAATTTGTAAATCTCTGAGGGGACTGATATTAGAGGACTGCAAGGATCGTATGTCATATATAGAAGCACGGGAGTATCAGGTGGTGCCCATCCCAGTCCGTCCCCACCAGTGTAGCCACCAGTAGTAGGATAGAATACCGATGGATCGGTAGCATTGCCCCGCCCCCTGTATGGATCCCCAACGATCCCTGTGATGCTTTTGACTCCCACAATCTCTGTAAACTGTACGTAAGCTTTCAGAACATTGTAATAGAAGATTTGATATGGTTACTGACACTGTAAGGTCACGAGGCTGCATTACTGTCCATAGGTAGCTCTGATACGCCCCGATAATCTGATCAACAGCCGTAATTCCAGCGCCAGTTCGAAGTTGGGATGGTGCGAAAGACAGAGTGCTGTTTGCGTAGGATGATCCAACACGACCACCGTGATCAGAGGCAAGTAATGATTGAAATGCAACATAAATCGATGGCGAGGTACTGTACACCAGTTCAGATTTGTATTCTTGGAACGCATGGGACTAACATACAATGTAAAGCCACCCGAGACCAAAGTATAAGGTCTAGTTTCGTTCTTGTTCAAGGTACCATTCGTAGACTGGTTCTTACCTGCGGTAGCCGTTGCATTTGTTGAAACTGTTGAAGTTGGCCAAACAAAAACCTGGACAGATCCTCCATTGAGACTACAAGCACCACGGCATGGTGATTGAGGAGTGTAAACGAATGAAGTATTATAAGAAGCTGCTGAGACCAATGAAGAAGCAGCGTTAGCTGCAACGAACGAAGAGAAAGCACCAGTATCAAAAACAGTTTGTGATACATTTAGAGGAGCCCAGTACCCATAGATATTGGTTGATCCAGTAATTGTACCCGTCGCTACAAATCGTGACATGGCCTCGTCATATCCAGAAATACAATTGCGGCGGCGGCTGGTGCAGCCTTGATCTCCCCGAGTGCAAGAAAGATAATCCTGCATATGAATAGTCGGTTGCTCCTTGTATACAGCACAGCTTCGGCCAATAGTGATGCCACTTTCGAGATACTTGACCTTTGACCATTGTTGGGTACACGAAGAGGGGAACTTCGAGAGAAACCCAAGCTCGAACAAACCAATGGCTGCCACATGCTGGAGCACAAGACTGAGCGCGAAGACCAATGCAAGCAATCCTCTAAACATGTCAGTTGTACCGCTTACGCCACTCAACACCACTACGAATATAAAAGAAATGTTGCTGTAAGAGCGACAACAAAGGTAGACCCGGGAACCATGAGTGACTGCAAGAATGGCCTTATTATACAAAGCAAGACGGCACAATTCTTCTTAGAGGAGCCAAATTAAAATTTAGACCCTGGAAATTGAGATGAAGAAGACTTTTGAGGGGTGATAGACATGGTCCTCTCCATCCACTCAACTTGCGTTGTCAAGATCTGGAGTGACACCAGGATGCGGAAGAATTCGTCACCCCCCTTTAAATCTTACTCGTGCTCACCCGGCTATTAATCACATCAAGTAGTGGGTTCGCTAGCCTGATAGAGCTAGTCAGCCCAGGCCCTAGTCGGCAGAGTCTTTACGTTAACCCACGAACGTTAGCGGAAGGGTTAGTGGAGGTGAGTTATAGCTGGGTGAACACGAGTACCACAGACTATTATTATCTCATGAAACATTCATCGAGGCTGTCTTCGCCCCCAAACTTTGCGCTAACTTCGCGGAAGAGATGCAGAAGGAAATTGTGCGAGCGGTGATGATTCATTGCTCTCTGTGCAGAGCAAGGACGACAAATTCGAAACGGTACGCGTGTAGTATTTCTTGATGAGGATGCAGTTTACCTTGCCTCCATCATCATCAATTTAGCCTGGAACAGAGGATGATCTGATCTTTCTCGAGCTGAAGAGATCGAGAATATCGATAAAGTTAAGAAAGATGAACGCTACTTTGTACGAGTATGAAAAGGAATAAGGTCAGAGGAAAGTCGTAAAGGCTTTTCGACCAAGCACTAGACCGACTTAAGGCTAGCCCTACGTCACTTAGAATACTAAGTTGATATTGCTTCAGAATCTCAAACGGCTGTCAACTATTCATTCAGATTAACTGCAGACTAATTTGAAACATTAAACTTACTACGCAGACTTTAAGTAACATGTGTAAGTATAAAATCTTATATATTTTTCTACTTTATGTGAATTTTAATATACATTTAGATAAATTCTTATGTTAATTTTTAAATTTATTCATTTATTCATTTGCAATTTTGAATTTTTTGATTTAGTTCATAAGTTTACAACGAATCATGGTATTAGAATGATGTTGAGGTAGATGTGATGGTAGAAATCTCGGCTCTAAATATTTGATTTTCTTGCTTTTCATTGATTGATTCGGGAATCTCGCTTCAACAGAGCCTGGCATTTCGCATAAACTTTTCTAATAAATGCAATATCAAGTATCGACTATGCTCACCCCATTCCAAACGCCCAGCTTATCATCGCAGATAGAGTAAACCGTGAAGTCTGTGTACTGAACACCTACCAAGAACTCGCGGCGGCATTACCCCCTCCATTCCCATTCCAACCGCCCCACCTCTCAACCTTCTGGCTTTCCCCAGCGTACGCCCCTGCCGTTGCCTGCCCTTCGCCTGCACCTGTAGGACTACCGACTGGGGCTATGCCTCCGCCATTGTGGTTGTTGCTATTGTTGTGTTCCCAAGAGTGCGTAGGACTCGTGACTGGATCTCCGCCTCCTTTGCTGAACCAGCCGGTTACGGTATTGTTGACTGGAGACGAGGGGATAGCGTTCCAGCTGTTGTCGTTACCGTTACCTTTACCATTATCGCCACGACCCCAGTGATTTGAGGGATTGGTCGATGGTTTGTCGCTCTCGTTGCTGTTCATGTTTAGCTGATTGAGTTTCTGGCTAAGCGCATTGCTGAAGTCGGGATCGCCTATTGTGGCGTTATTCTTGTTCTCATTGCTGTGGAAGCTTGCCGGGACGGCGGTGCTTGCGGCCGAGGAAGTAGAGGAAGTGCGGGCGTTTGCTTTTGCCTTCATGAAGTGCTCGATGAGTTCGTCTTTCGAGAGAGTGGACAGGCGACGCTTCTCTTCTGCTTCGGGCTCGACGAGCTTAGTATTGAGCATTTTTTCTAGGATAGCTGGTCTGGGGGTTAGCTAAGTCTATCATGGATTGACAAGACGACTTACCACTGGACCGATACTTGAAGATGAAAACAGCATAGGGACTATCTAGACTGTCCATGGGCCTCGCGGCTGAGGTTCTGTGCGTGTATGGTACTGGTTTGTCAGTGTGGACTTGATGGGACATATTGTTGCGTTGTGCAACGTCTATTGGGACACCGGGAAGGGGTTCTTCGGTTGCAACAGGTGGCTCCGGCTCCGGCTCTGGAGCTTTCTGTTCCTCAGGGATTTCGGGGAGCTTATTCCACGAGGACCAATATGGCTTTGGTTGAACAGAGAAACCTGGTACAGAGTTAAAGAATCTACTAGCCATTTGCAACCGATGAATTGATATTGGGGGTTTTCACTAACCTAACGGTGGTGCATGCACCTGAGCGTTGTTCGGATCGCTAGTTGGCCCAGTAAATTTGTCCTGACTTGTAGTACTCATGTTGTTCGGCGATTGAGTGAATTCCATGGTGTATTTGGGGAACCCGTTGGACTTGTCGGAGGTGGCCTTTCCATGCGATCCGTTCTTGTTCTTCTTGGGCATATCCCATCCATTCTTCTTCTCAGTAGCCCCTCCCCAACTCCGAGTTTCATCTTTCTTAGAACCTGCATTCCCCCAATTCCAGCCACTGGTATGCTCATTGCCATTACCTTCATTGTTCTCCTGAATATCGCCACTTCCATTATGGTCCCGGCCACTATTGTTCCGACCGCCACCGTTGCCATTATTGTCCCAGCAGCTATTGACCTGACCATTGCCATTGCCATTGGTGTTCCAGCCAGTGTTACTCTCTTGGGCTTCACCAGTAGTAGCACCCCAGCTATCATTTACCTGTGGGGCGCTCTCTCCGTTGTTCTCCCAGCCGTTGTTGCCCTCCTGCGGCTGATCAGTGCCGTTATTCCAATCTTCGTTCGTCTGAGCCCCGTTACCTCCATTGTCGTCCCAACCAGTGCTATTGGCCTGGGAGCCAACATTGGAGGCTCCCCAGCCACCGGGCATGTCCATTGCCCAGCTCTCCTTCTTTTTGTGTCCCCAAGCGCCGTTCGATCCATTCTTTGATCCATTACTGCCGTTTGATCCATTGGAGTTCTTCTGGCTGCCCTTGTCGTTATGCTTATCCGGCAGAGCCCAACTGTTCTCGGTTGGAGCTGCGGGGGCCAGTACACTTGGTGCAACACTGGCAGGAGTTACAGTGCCGTGATTGACGTTAATAACGATAGCAGGGGACGATTGGCCGGCAGGGGCCGGCACATTTACCGGCGGAGAATTTTGCGTCCCAACTATTGGTGAAGTTTTGTGTTTGCTGAAAACAGGAGAATTCTCCTTGCTAGATCGGCCGGCTGTGACCTGCGGCTCAGTTGAGTTGTTGCCACCAATTTGGGAACTATAAATTCTCCAGTCCTGGTTGAAGTGCTGTCGCGAAGTGTTGCTGCCACCCCAGGAATCGTCATCTTTCTTACCTACAGCAGAACCGCGTTGACTTGGTGGGATGTAGCCTGCCTTTTTCGGTCTAGAAACAGGAGCTCCCCATTGTCGTGGGCTTTTCTGCCTTGGCTGGAGATCATCATCCCAAGCCATGTCTCCTTCAAAAACCATCTTATCTGGAACTCCATGGAGACGATCGTCTGATCCATCAAACAGGCCGCCTATCGCCTCTGGAAAGCCTGCATTACTACCACTGTCGCTGCTGCTAGAAGAAGTTTCCGAAGAACTAGGGGGTGTAGCTTTCTCGGGCTCTTTAGGCTTCTTGAGCTCGGTGGACTTCTTCGATTGTGTAGCGGATTCTGGGCTGGATTCTGGACTGGATCCTTCTGCAGATCTTGAAACCTCCCCAGGGTAGCAGCGAAGCACAACGACTTCAATTGTGCCAACATATTCGCCATTATAGGGCGCAAGGCGCCCTCCATGCTCAGTTGGAGCTGTGACTGCAAGGTAGAAACAAGTCGGTTAGCCCAGTATTTATGCAATCGGTTATCACAATGTCTAGCGAGTAGACTACCTTGTCGCCGATTCACGACAAGGATACGATGTTGGAGTAGTTTACCTATGTTAAGATTCTCAAATTTCCATTGTTTACCCTCAAAAGTGCCATCCTCCAACATCTCTTCCTTCTGGCGAACATGGAAATCAACCTCAGTCTGCCTCCTAGTCGTAGTTCCATCTGGAATCCTTAGGTTTTGTCGAAAGCGATTGCACTGGTATTCGCCATCAATGTAGACGTACATCGCCAAGCCAGGTGCGATGTAGCCGTTTGAGCGAAGATGGATTGAAAAAGGGGTTGGGATAGGAGGTACTGCAACATACGTTTGGACATATCCATCGCCATATGCCGTTTGGAATTCTTGAAGTGGCACGGCAGAGCCTGACCATTCCACTGTACACGTGAGATGCTTGAGATTTGGCATACTGTGTTGATGTTTGAGCAATTGTCCTTTGGATGTTGAAGTTGAAGCTTCATCCAAGTCAGCACCTCAGACTGTTTATGTCAACAATGACGAATGTATGGAATAGTGTTGATACCTTATAGCTAAGACAGCAATGCTATGTAAGTGTAGCTTATGCTAGGTCTCGATGTTGTCTTGTGGAGCTAGGTTTGTGAGATCTCTGTGGATGCGCTCAAAACCGATGTGTTGGCTGTCTTATTTACAGTCCTTCCGAGTTGAGCAAGATGTGAACTCGATGACGAGATTCAAAGAACACCCGAGGGTTTCAGCGCACGGTAAGTAGAATATTAGATGAATTCACTTAAGTGAATGAGAATTCAATTTTATGCTTTTAACGCCATCGAAGATGCAACAGAGTCTATTTATTGTAAACCAAAAAATTCCTAAAGCTGTCCCAATGATCTGAGTTCACGTATCTAGGCAGGCACAGACTATCAGCTCTCTAGTGAAACATGGAAGAGTCCTCGATTTCCTTGAAGGGAGCTCGAAGGGGAAAACATACATGTACTTCATACTACTCCTCATACTCGGTTGGACCGTATCCGGATGCCACCTGAAAACCCACATCACCATCCCCCAACTCAACGCAGCAAACACAGGCCATGCATTCCCAGTAATGTTGGCCTTGACCGCAGGGCTCAGGCCCATACCACCCTCACTCTTTCTTTGCACCGCCAATTTGGCCATTGCGAGCACAACGCGTGCAAAGACGTATATGACAATCTGCTGGTTGACGGAACTTTGAATGCCACGTCCAAAGACAGCGTAGCCGCCTATGAGGCCGGCCAAAAAAGTATGCGGAGATGCTTCTTTACCAGTGGGGGAGGTACGACGTAGAACAAGCATAGCGATCTTGTATACTATGGCGAAAGTCGCTAGGTTACGAGCATGTTGACGAGTTGCCTTGAGAATGAGGCGGAGCTTCTCGCGCAGACTGCGGGTAACATAAGTCTAGGAGAAACAGGTAGGGCGAAGGTTCAAGACCTACGTGCCGGAACGGAACAGGAAGACCATACTAGAGGCAGAATAGGTCAGCGTCTAAAGCCGACTGTGATTTGATATCGGAAATGCTCACACAAGGGCATGAGGAAATCTGACTTTGGCGCCGTATACAGCACCATTGCGGCCTGCCTTGAGGATGGCGAGATAGTCGGCATAATCAGGATTGAGGATGATGCTGTTCACAGCTTCCTAGACATATGTTAGACGGACATCGCAGCATAGAATGTGCTATCTACCGTGAGGCTCTCCATGTTGCCGAGATTGATAGGAAATGGATCAAGTGTCCAAGGCAGGCCGCATTGAGGTCGGGAAATTCACGAGAGCAGGATAGAGGTATGCCCTGTTGGTAAATTTATCTATGGAGAATTCTCAATGTCATCTCATGATCACTCTCTCCGTCATGTCGACGAGAGTGATGGTCAGTCCAAAGCTTGAGACCCCACAGGCACGTGAAGATGAGCGCTCGAAACACCAAATGTCTGAACCTCGGTACGGCATTTCCCCACAATCGGCGCCTTCGAGATTTGCCGCTTCCGTGGCTACGCCAACATTCCTAGATTTTGCTCACACCCTCCATGTCTCTTACAGTCTAATCTTGAGTACCCTCACGTTTCATAGCCACTCTCGCCGATTCAGGCCAATGTGCTTCCATGAGTAGCCTCCAGAAATACCCACTTGCCTAGAGTCGTCTATCTCGATCTCTAAGTCATTTTCAGCTTGAGGATCCGTGCAACTCAAGGCTCGACCAGGCCCATGACAGAGAGATGAAGAGTATTGCACTGTGAAAGTACTTCAGCCTCACCAATCTCCGGATCCTATTGCTTGTCCTAGGTTAGGACTTTGCAAACCTCACCAAATATTAACAGTGAGATCTAAAATTTGGGTCAACACATGTGCTTGCCAGCTATGAGATGTCACACAGTGTCTATTCGGGATTAACTTTTTTGGATTACAAGCTTCTCTCTATATCTTCATCCCTATCCGCGATGCAACAAATACCTACTGTTGACAGTCTATCTTGTCCACCGCTACTATTAAGGTCGAAAGCTCTTTCCTTATTATAGTCTCTTCCGTTTCTCTACTGTACAGCCCGTTAAATTTTTTATTGGTTTCAGGACACCCTTGAAGAACGCTCCCAAAAGATGGTTGATTTGCGCGGGTTTCTCGAGATGCATCCAATGGCCTGCGGAAACGTTCTGAAGCGTTGCATGCGGTGCAAAAGCCTTTGTGGCGGCGTTTGCTACAGGAAGGATGATAAGTGGATCGGCCGTACCTCCTATGAATTGAGTTGGGAGAGAGGTGGTGTTCTCTGGGGCGACGATCCGAGCTTCATCGGCAGCATTATATCCACGTATAGCTGCGCGATAGTAGTTGAGGGCAGGCGTAAAACCACCATCCTCTGGGCAGAAGATGCTCTGATGTGTCTCGAATTCCTGGGTGACAATGATGATTAGTCGCAAGATCATAATGGTATGGCAGGAGCGTGGAAGCTACGAGACAGTGGGATTGCCATGCTTACCTTTTTGGTAATGTATGGCGCATACGGTTTGATGGTATTTTCCTCCAGCCATGGACGGGTTGCATTGACAGGGCTCAAGTAAGTTAGCCACTCGGACATGCTGCATGGATAGAGTAAATCTGTAAAGGACTCTTGCTGCATAGCAATAACCTGTCAGTATTTGCTTGTCCCTAATCGCCTCCTGAGACGATTGGTCTTGAGACGTACATGGGAATCAATGACTAAGCCTGCGTCCGACTGATTGAAAAACTTCCAATAGCCTAAAGTGGAGTATCCAACCAGTTTCTTGGTCTCCTCGTTGATGAGGTCAAGATCGAATGGACCAGGGGTACTGTAGCCTCCAACCAGGAAAGAATAAGATAAGAATCGGTCGGCATGGTTGTTGGCCAAGCGTGAGAGCAGAGCGGTACCCCTAATATGGAATTTAGCCAGGGTGCCATCTTCGGTAGACGGTGAGGCTCTTTGATCAGCGACTTACCAGTCGTGACCGACGCCGAGAACCTTGGCTTTTTTTCCAGCTACCTTGTCAACAACTTCGACCAGACTGTCGGTGATTGTCTTGAGCGTATAGTCATGGGGATTGAGAGGCTTGGAAGAGCCGCCATAGCCCAGGGTATCAGGCGCAATGATACCATAGCCTTCGTGGGCGAAGTGGTCGACCTGATGGCGCCAGTCGTAGGCAGACGACGGAAAGCCGTGCACGAACAGGACGTACGGTTTATTTTCCACTTTGGGATGTTGGTAATGTGTAGTGTAGTTGAAGCCTGAGAGGGTCATGAGAGTAAGGACCGAGTATGGTAGGAGCTTAGACGCCATTGTGAAGGTTGTTCAAATGCAGAGGTGCTGTTGATGGACGATACCTTGAGGAGGGCCATGCCAGCCTCTTTATACGCGGCATTACATCCAAACCACCCCCCAAAAAAAGAAGAAGGTTCGTTCACTAGTGTCTGAGTAGTGAGTACCTGGCTCTAAAGGGAGAGCGATATCAAATTTGTGTCTCGACTTACGACTCGCTACTCAGCCGTGTCACCGCAATCTACCCTGCGCATCTGCAGGCTAAATGAAGCGGTTACCTTAGATATTTGGGGTACTCGAGGGTTTTGGTCGAATCGCAGAAAGACCTTGCCTCACCGCTCGCAGCCTTTGCTCCCTTCCTTCGTAAAGCCCCTCTGAGAAGACACAAGGACTTTTAAAAGAAATTGCAGGTAACGTATATGAAAGTCGCTTACCTACCATAGTACGAGTGCGCTTTTATTCGAAGATGGACTTGAGATGCTCATGTGTGCACGGACAGAAGTTGAAAACGATCGACATGACCTTTCTCGGCTTCGGTTCTCCACACACACACTAGAAGAGTGAGACATCTGCGGCAGTCAAAAGCGTTTCCTCCGCCCTTAGACGGTCGGCACAGACCAGAATTAGAAACATTGGAAACCTTATAATAACACCAATTGGAGCAAAATGACTTTGCAGGGCAGTAAGCAAACCCAACCCATCGACTGAACGAGTTACAACCTCCGTACGTAGACCACCATCATTCATCACGGAATCTCATCAAGGGGGGAGGTCCCACTACAAAAGTGACGTCTTTTTGGGGGCAGATTCTCTAGAAATTGAAGCTTCGATGATGACTGACTGTCTACTAGCAGTGGCAATCTTGACAGCGTCAATCTAACATCCCTCCATAACACAAATATACATTTCTCTTCCTTCTTCAACGTCATTCGCTCCGTGCAATGTCACGAATGTGCCAACCAAGAACAGTGAGGTTTCCGATGGGCTTTCCTCACTTTCACCTCGAACTTCGCCATCATCATTCTAAAACCCATTTAAGCCGAGAATTCTTAGTGAAAGCACCGTCTACTCTAGCTCGGATGAACCAGAGACCGTGGCTCGTCCCAGCCTCATCTTTGTCATAGGGACTAGATCTTCAACTATAGTCGCGGTCCGACGCCTTTCAAACCGACCTAGAGAATTCGGTCGAGATTTTCAGCACATCGTACAGCCTTTGACTAATATTTCGTCCTCTCTTCTCACAAGCGTTGGAAGTTACGCAAATCTGTAGTGCACAGCTTCGGATATGATCGAATGCTGCCCGGCACTCCTAAGGAGACGGCAGTGGTCCACTCTTCCTCGGTTGCGATAGACACCGCGTACTTGCTCATTCCTCGTAATTATCAACGGCAGTATAACAAACAAATCTGAAGAGAATGGGGCTCCTACACGGCTATCTTGGAGTTGGATAAACTCCCTGTAGTCCTTGCTAGGAACGAGGTAGAGGTCGCTGGGATCGTGCAGAAACAAAGAAACGTAATTGCTACTATTGAGATACGTCTCGCCTTTGCTGGCGATAGAAAAGCCGCCCCGTGCTCTACATTCTCTATCTCTAATACATATACCAGAATTTGGTTTAGGTGGACCGTGCGTTCTTGGATTCTTCATATGGCGGACCTATCGAGCTCAACGTCGTCGGCTTTATTATTTTCTTTGGTCTTTTTCTTCCTAAAACGAAGTAATCATACCCTCCAAATCGCATGGCATGTCGAGATCGATATCGTCTACAATATATCACCACGATATTTCCAGATATCTACTTACCTCACTCCAGCTGATAGCTTAAAGTATACTCCAAAACCACCCTTCCATCTCCATCTCCAAGAACCATCCCCCTTCCCACAACCTTACGCGCCCCCAACACACGCACAACATCATCCACCCAAATGCTTCATCAACGATCGATGACATACCTAAAATCCAAAATCCAATTTGGCAAAAGAAGACACTGGAATAGTGCGAAGAAACATTCCCATTCAGTTGTCGACACTGAGAATGCTTGCTTCCTGTTACATGTGCCAAGGGGGTTGGGCTGGGTAGGAAAGGAAAGGAAAGGAAGGGAAGGGAAGGGAAGGGAAGGGAAAGGAAAGGAAAGGAAAGGAAAGGAATTCTGGCAGAGAGGAGGGCTCGAACCGTGGGCATGTTCAGGGAGGCCGCCTTACGGAGAGCCGTAAGACGGTTAAACCACGAGCTAGATAGTGATTAGTAGGTAGGCAAAGTCTTATTTTGATATTTATGTTTGATATTTTAAGAAAGGGGGAAAGGGAAAGAAAGAGGGAGGCGGGGTTCTTAACACTTTGGGGTGCTGGATATCTGCAGTTCTGTGTTCCTGGCCCCTTTTTATTTCGTCCTCTCTACCTCTTCCTCCTTAACATCTCCACTCCATTATTCTCCCCCCCCTACTTTCCTGCATCTGCAATCCCTTCTCTCTCGTGCACACGGCTTCATCGACCATATTGCCTGCAGAACCCAGCAACCAACATCATCATCATCGACCACGTCAACAAAGACCCAACGCACGCGCATATGCTTAGCCTGAAGGCGCTCTGCCTCTCAAAAGCATGCCCACCATTTTTGGGCCTTACCTCCATCTCATACCTTACTTGATCGAACAACAGTCTCTCCTCTCAATCCATTGCAACAGTCCCTCCGACGAAATAACCCTAATTTGGGGCTTTTGATATCATTCGCCGTTCTCAATCGATCTCCCTTGCCAATCCGTTCTACGGCTGGACCCTTCCTCTTACACTCCCTGTGAGCAATCATCTCAATTTTAAGAGGTGCGCTCGATGATCTGAATGGAACGAGAAGCAGGCTCTGTGCATGCAATCATGGAAGACTTGGAGAAAATGGATTCGGGGGGAGAGCAAGAGGCATGTCAGCGTTTCACCAACTACTCCCAGCTTTCCACCACCCTTTCCAGATCCCGATCCTTCCTCTTGTCATTTCTTCACTCTTACTATCATATCCAATACATGTTTCTCCTTCATGCCACTTGAGGATCATCATTTGAGATTTTGTTTAAGATTAGCTTATGTTTCGAGCTGCTCGGAACGACTTGGCCACCGAGTTGGCTGCAAGGTGTTGAGCCTTTAAGAGGTGAGGGAGGAGGCGACCAAGGCGGGTATGATAGGATGATATGAGCATAATGGTTGAAGGGAGCGGAGGCGTGTTCACATCGGGTTTTCCATTCCTCAGGGCACGTTGTGCGAAACTTGTCTTGTATCATTCAGAATGCCATGCATGCTGTATTTTTTCTAGCTAATCGAACGAATGGTGAAGCTGAGGAAAAGCCGTAGCTATGCCACTTTTCGCCAGTGACCGTCAGGAGGTAGAAAAAGGAATATAAAGCTACGTGGTTCTATTCTTAAAAACAGATATCCAAGATGTAGGTTACCGGTCCCGTAAAGCTTCGTTCGAGTTGATTGCGGGTGATCGCTACGTATCCCAACGATAACTAGACCCCCAGAATTAGCTACTGAATGGTCCCTAGAGATAGACTACGCAGACCAATGCATACAGACATGCAAAGGCTCACTTTTTCCGGTTTTGAGTCGCCGTTTACGTTCTTACACAATCAATGATAGCTATGCTACTCGTAGTGTAGTAGCATAATGATAGCGAGGATGCAGAACCTGTATCGTCTGTAGACTAAATAAAGTTGAGAGGGCCTCACCCCTGGTTTTTTACTTGAACGATAGGCTCCAGCGTGTCGCTTTCATACGGAAGTTCTACTCAACGAATGATGATCACAGAACGCTTAGCCCACGGCTCTACGTCATGTTCAAGGCCAAATGAATCACTGTATAATGGTACAGGCATTTTGTAAGACGTATTGATACATTGACGGCATACATGTGCCTGTTGCATGGCTAAGCTATCTACCATTTCATAACTCGTAACACCTTCCTTCACCTGTTCTGCTACGCAAAAGCTGAGCTGAGCTGGGTTATGCCAATCAGCGTAATAGCATCCATCAATGACGCCCGGTAGCCGGGCAAAACGCCAGAGGAGTACAAGTAAAGGGACTGCCGTTGTCTCAATCTCCACTAGTAAAAGATCACTACTCCTCCATAAGATCACTCATTCCGAGCTGCTGCGCAAGCTCTGTGCCACGCCCCGACCAATTTGAAGGTACGAAAGTCGCAAGGTCCTGGAACATTTGTTCGTTGCCTGCACTACTCAAGCTTGAGGTGTTGTGGGAGTCGCCAAAAAGAGCGAAATCGTTGGCGGGCTTTCCCGCATCCGTGGCGAAGTCATCGTAACCCTCATCGATAGAGGTCTCATTCTGAGGGTAAGGAGAGTAGAGCATGACATTGCCTTGGGCGCCAGGGGATAAAGATGGAACTTTGCAGTCAAGCGGCTCTTCGAGGGAAATCGAGGGGTTGCGGCTGAAAGCATCCATTGGTCGAGTATCGATAGAGCTTGCCGAAGTCATAATCTGGATATTCATGGACGTGTAGTCGTTGTTCATGTTGCTCCAATCGAAATTTTCAGTAAAACTGGGATCTTGATCATTTGGTGTCAATGACGTCTCGAAAGAAGAAGGGATCGTGGGCGCATTAGTCATTGATCCATCCCAAGAAAGGCGGTGTGAGGTTGGTGTGTAGTCGGATGGGCCAGCAGGAGCAAGCCCGTTCCATGACTCATTCCAAGCGAAGCTTGGGTCGAAAGGACCGAACGTGTCGTCTATGTCCATAAATGGGGCTTCAATGGCAGAGTGAGGGGTAGAATCATCAGACCCTGCCACAGAGCCGTTCACGGATCGCTCGCCACCACTGTATGCACCACTGTTGTGGTAAGAGCTTGAAGCCTCTCCTAGTTCTGGGCTAGAAACGTCAAAGATGTAGGATCCAGGTGTAGAGATCTGGGGGGTTGGTGGTGTCTTGCCAGCCTTGGGCTTTTTGCTGGTCTTCCCGTTGTTCTTCGATCTTACATAAGCCCATCCATGAGCTTTCTCCATGTGCTGCTTACAGTTGCTCTCTCTCTTGCTCTCATATGGGCAAGGGCGGTATTGACACTTATACATGGAGGGGGTAGTTGAGTGCTTATCGTTTACGTGACGGTCTCGCTCCTTTTCAGTTGGCCATCCATAGAGATGGTATTTGCAGCTAGACTCGGTGCATTTCCAGGGCCTGGAGTGAGTCTTCTCATGCTTCCTGTACGGTATGTCAGCTTTTTCGATAATGCTTCCATGGAAGAAAAGGCATACGTCAAGTCACAAGGTCGTTTGAACACTTTCTCACATTCGCTGCATTGTTGTACGTCTTTGACGGTGACTTGGGTAGCTTTTCGGCGACGGGCCATGGAGCGCATAATATCGTCATCTGACTCCTCGCTAACAGATCTCTTAAGGCTATGAGAGCCAGCCGCCTCAGGCTCGAGGACAGAACCAGTGCGAAGGGAAATGGACTGTCCATCCTTAATTCTCACAAGCTCCACAGGATGACCGTTCTGGCTCAACCCTCCATGGAGGCTAAGCCGTTCATCACTGTATAATTAGCCTGAAGTCCTTCCATGAAGTGGATGTGGAACCTACGTGGCAACATCATCTTCCTTGGGAGCCCTCCCAGCGGCCATTCGTTCCCTAGTTGCGGTGATCATTGCTGCGTATTGTCGAACCTGTTCAGTCAGATCAAGAAAATAGCCGTTAGTATACGGTCTGTCGGTTGGTCGTCGCTGATCTGGTTCGTTGAGATATTCGACAGTGGTGTGGAGACACTGGATCGAAGTCTCGCAAAATTTGATGAACGATGCCCTAGATGTCGACCATTTCTGAACGCCGGAACCAAAACGATGAGCCAAACTCCTTTCCCAAACATGATAAGATCCACTTACCGGCGCCAGCCAGAGAAGGACCTTTTCAAGGTCTCGTAGGCAAGTGATTTCTTTTCGGCTCACACGGTAGGGTATGCCGGTAACCAAGGGATGAAAATCCTTCAAGCTGCTTTCACTAACAATTGGAAGAATGATGTGCTTCTGGATCTGCCTGCAGGCGTATTCACTTAATGCGTGCTGCGCCCCAACGTGAGGACCTGCGTTTACAACAGCGCTTCCGTTGATTCCGGACTGTATTTCAGTTACGGCGGTAGGAGCAGAGCGAACAATCTCATCCTTTCTATGACCTGTGATGCAATGAGTCTTTGTCACCCCGCTTGGGACAGGAAGAAGCCCTTGTATCATACCTGCAGGATATAAAGACTCGTCCGAGCCAGTGACTGTAGAGCCGATACCACTATCAGAAGAATGGTGCTTGCGGCCGGGCTGATGCTGACAAGTCAAAGGGGATGTAGAATCAGGCGGTTGGTCAACATCCATCCCATCGGGCTCACCGACATGGGCATCCAGCATGAAACGTGGAATAGGAAGGCTCTCTGCGCGCAACGTCTCCTGACTATCCGACGAGAAGGTTTCCAGACCAGACAAGCTCCGGTCGACCGCACCTAGGATGTGTGCGATTCGTGTTTGCCCAGCAGCGACAGCATTCTCCAAGGCCTTGGGGCATGTGGGAGACCTTTTGGGCAGCAAGGGTATGTTCACAACAGGGTCGTCATCCTGGGATGGTGGGGTGGTGGGAGAGTGAAAGGTCGCACTCTTCTTTAGCGGCTGGTTTGAATCGATGGAGGCTAACTTTGGGTAGTTCTGATCGTTGTAGGAGGGAAAGCTGGAAGTGGTGGGGGTTGCTCGGTTTAAGTAGCGACGCCGGGGATTGGGTTGTGGGGAAGTCATCCTGAGTGGTTAGGCCCGAAATGCGTCTAACTGTAATGTGCTGGAATATGTTAGGAGATAAGGTGGGAAGATCTCGCGGTGAGTGACTCACACTTTCGGCTCGATTGATCTCTAGTAAAGTACCCAACTTCTAAGCCCTTGAGGACCTCTGAATTGACTTTTATGAATGCCGCATTCGTAATCCTGGGGTATGTTTGCGTCGAGTTCTGGAGAGGAAGCTGAAATGGAGTCTGGAGAGGAGGCAGGAATGCCAATTTATTGTCGATGATATGGAAAACGAACAATTGAAGGTAGGCGAAGAAAGAGAAGAGGAAAGAGAGCTCTAAAGCTTGAAAACGTTACAAGGTGAGGTTTGGAGGCAGTGCTGGCTGCTGGGGAGGATGCAGGGCTGTGTAACGTGAGAAGAGAGCCTTGCCAATCAGTTAGAGTGATATAGTTGATGATGGACGACGTTCGAGCATCACCAGAAGGAACAGAAGAGAGCGATGAAGTTCGAGCTGTTCTGTGAATCCGCCAACCCTTCTTTCCTGAGGGACAAGGAACGAAGGTTGGGTAATGGAAGTGGATTCGAGCTGGTCTTGTGGGTTGCTGTCAGACGTCTCCAGGCAGCAGCGCTAGTAGCCCTACAGGGAGGGCTTCGTAAGCACCCTCGCGGTCAAACCGTTATGGACTAGGTACGAGTACGGTAAAGTGGGGGAGTTTTTGACGCAGGCACTCCGATTTGCATCTTCATCTTTGTATCCTTGGCATTTGTCTCGATTCGTTTAATCTTTGCACAAGCACTCATCAGATAATGGGTGTCTTCGAGTGATTGCTCCAATTGCTTCTCCTTTCCACCGCTGGAGAAAGGGTAGCGGGTGATTTTAACCACAGCAAACGGTTATCTTATTACTACCACATATGTAGCTTACAGCCGCTCATACAACCATTGATCACCATTCATGTCGTCTCTGATGTCAGTAAAACGCTCGAGGAACACAACCATCACCGTCGACATGATCAATGACTCTTGGTATGTCTGGCATCGTCACCAACACGAATCCTTAGTGGTGCTCCATTACCACGTACTTTATTGCGTTTTCCCGCTTCTTGGCAAGGCTGGGATTCGGATCCTTCGGGGGGCTTAGAACGCCGTCGCCGACGGGCCAATTGTTGGTGGCTTTGAGCTCTTCACTCCTATAAGTCCATATGTGGCCTTCGGGGAGGAGCAGATGGCTTAGTTCTAGGTCCTGCCTCTTTGACCAACCTGGCGTCAGTTCAAAACAGATCAGGAGTCCGGAGTAAGGACTCACATCGTGAGTCCTTGCTGGTGGTCTAAGACCCCGACAGTCCTGCCTGCAGACCGGAAACGCTTGATGATTCCCCGTCCTTCCCCCAACTCCGCTGGCTTTAACGTGCGCCAAAGGATCAAAGTGATGTGACTCACCGTCTCACGCTTTTCTCAACCGCTCACAAGTCACAACAACTGTTGGGCTACTCCCTAATTGTATTCCTTTCAAGTTTCTGTGCCACGTTCCTACATACTGCGCGGAGTCTATACCTGGGGCCGAGCCTTTCCCAAGTTCGAGTTGATCTTGGCCAGCTGAGCAATCGTAAGCTATCAGTGGCTCGGGATCTCTTGTATGAGGTATTAATTTATTATTATTATTTGCATTCAAGGGAGGGCACGCTACGAGTAATGGCACAATTCGGGTGGTGCCTCATGTTCTTTGTGCCTCTGCGATTAGGTCTGTGTTGCCACGAAGCTAACGGTTGCAAATGTTGCTTCGAGGCCATACAATCAGGCTCCTCCCTGTTGGACCTTGATGGATTTCGATCGACTTTCTGATTGCTGTTGCATTCACCTTTCACTTCCTCTCATTGCGTCCTTAGGTTGAACGATTTTGTGACCTGTCCCTCGATCGTTCTTCTCGACCCAACTTTCTAAGATGTTGCTCCATATGTTGAGCCTTAATTTCGGTGTACTTTGTCTACATCAATTGCAGTGATTGAGTTTTCTGGTACAGGATCCACTTATCTTGTCTGACCGGTTGTTCACAACCTTGATCACATTAGGATTCCAACAGTGCAAGGTGTCACATGGCGATTCTAGTATGCTATGTCGAAATAGCTTAGAAGTTCTTACCGATCACGTGCCGATGATCCCGTCGTGCCTCCCAGAAATTTTTCGTACTTTCGCAGTTCTGCTGAGACTGGCCCAGAGCACTACGCCGTATGGATTCTTGTCTGACACCACTCGGCTTAACGGTAACGTATGCATGAGAACGAAAAATTGATTAAAGTGCGAAGACTCAATAGCCATGAACAACAGGATACCGATGTTTCGACAAAGACTGGGAAAGCTAACAAACCAACGACCTCCAAGCGCTTGCACTCCGCCGTGGAAGCTGACTCTCAAGAAGATGAGCAGCCACCTATCACCGACAGCTGCGATGTGATCCGACGCAAGAACACTACATTCCTCAATAGCGGTGGTATGAAAGTCACCAAGTTTCTCCGTACGATCAAAGTAAACAGCAACTCTTACGGTCGTTTCATGAAATTCAAAGGGCCATACAGCGGTGACAACAACCAGACCTGCCAGGCGGCCTTTTATTTTTCCAGAAGCGCAAGCAGAGCGGTGTTGGACGTCCAAAGAAAAGAGTCAAGAAGGCCGACAAGAGCAAAAAGCTCGATGTATCAGCCATTCACCTCGACGGTGAGGAAGACGACTCGGTGCCCATCTTCAACGTGTGCGATGAAGTCCGCCGCAAAATTGCAGCGTAATTACGCGAGGCTGATATCACGCAAGCAGGCTTCCTGCGAGAAATAGCCAACATGTGCTCCGAGCCCAAGAAAATACAATCGAAACAACTCAAGGACTTTCAAACAAAAAAGGAACCTTTGGCGGGCAATACATCAGGTGTTTACTACAGGGCTTCTGTCTTCTTTGAGAAGCTTCGGATCCGGGACGGAATACCCAAGACAAAGTTCAGATGGGAACCGAAGATACGTGGGCGTATTACGGGGGCATCGATAGGACATGAGGGGACGCATACATGTGTAGTGTGAATTCGGTACTTGTGGAGGATAAATACTATTCATGTACACACTGAGCGTAGGTGAATGTGCGTTCTACTGTACAGAATGTTCCGAAACAGGTGCACAATGGAGAAGGCCCCTCTGCCCGGACGTTTCATGTAAGATTATCTCGTTCGTCAACGTTTTGTCAGATATACTGCATTTCTTCCTGGCTGGGTGATTTATCTGAGGAGTTTGAAGAATCAGGGTGCTATGTTCTAATTTCTGTTTTCGTTGTCTCACAGGAGATATATGTATAAGAACGATGTAACCCTTAACGTCAGTGCTTTGGGGGCATTACCAATCGTCGGCAGTCTATTTTCACATGATCCATCCTTCTTCAGATATGTGTGTTCTACGCACGAATCCATAGAATTTGGGACACGATGTTACTTCGCTCAACTATCGTAACAGCGTAAAGTCACATTGACATCTAGCACAACTGGCCGAATTTCTTAAAACAAGTCAAAGATAATAAGATTGTTCCTCTATCAAGCCAAGGGCATCAAAGTTTTGTACTACGAGGCGCGGGTATTGGCGAATAATTCATCTCGCGCTGCAACAATACAGATCAAGTATGGTGCCCTAAAAGCCGTGAAGCTACCTCCAAACAACCCTTTTTCCAAGCCCTCTCCAACTGTACGAACCTTTCCTCAACGCCTGCGTAAGCTGCCGCGTGCCGTGATGTGTAGCACCAAAACACATCATGATGGCCTTTATTCCAGATCTATATCCTTTCCCTCTTCCTTACTTTTCTATATCCTAGAAAACTCATCCGTGGCATCCTCTTTGCACCAGCTCTGATTTACATCCTCAATCAACAAGCCCTTTTACACAGCCTATTGCATGGTCCGGAAACATGTTTCCTTTTTTTGGATCATATATCCAGGAGATACTACAAAATATCAATGGCATCCCACAAGACCCTTCCAGCCGTCGCTAGCTTACTTGCGGAAGATGAACCAGAAAGATTTTTTTCATTAAGCATCTCTGGGAACGATTTGTCATGTTCTCCCAGTTGACGCAATAGACCGATTATCCTGTAGCTGTTGAAGTGGTCTAATACTGTGTAACCTAACGCATCTGTCAAGTTGATGAGCGGAGGACGCAGCGGCCAAAGTGCTTCTTTGGCTTATCACAGATTTCTTCTCGAGGCCTCTTTGATACTAATCCTGTTAGCTTGACTGCGCGAGAATGGTCTAAGAGGTAAAGACATTCCATCAGACCGGACACTTGGTATTTAACAGAAAATCAATATGTATCTCAGCACAGATGTCGTAAAGTCTGGCATAATTGCGAAGACTCTTAGTAGCCAGAACCATCAGTATGCTGCCGTGAAGTTCTCTGATCCGAGGTGTTCTTTGTGTTATGCACTGGCATCAAAAGGAGAATCGAAAGAAACATTCTCGTTGTTGTTTTAGATTAGAAGTAATGAGTAGGGTTCTTGATGTTAGGTCTCGTTCAAGGAGACATTTGTAGTTTGTCTAATTGTCATAGATAAAGTGTTTTCACCTGATTTTTTTCTCGGGGGGCACTTAAATTATGCAGAAGACATTGTACGAAGACAAGATTCCAACATTGCCGAACCTATGGAGGGTTCAGACAGTAACAGCATCCTAGAGGATGTCAAGTTATGCGGCGGGAAAGGTGAAGGACGTATTTAGCGTTTATGGTTGATGGACTAGACAGTGCAGGAGGGGGGTGATAAGAACGTAATTCGAGAGCGCAACTCGGTGCGATGATGCTCTTCAATAAATTTAAAAAGATATTAAGGGGAAAATAAAGACTTTTGTTGTCTGTTGAAAAGGATTATTTTGCTTGGTTGGCTAGTAGTCATGACGAATTATTGAAATAGATGTGGCGTTTTGGACGTGCTTGCAGAAATTTGTAATTTTTGGAGTAGACAGGGTGGTGCACATAAAGAACCATAAATCAAGATCTTGACTCGTGGGAGTGAAATGCGCTTTCAGTCTCCCCGCGTAGTGTTTTGAATCTTGTCAGTATGAGCAGTGAGAAGATCGAGACGACAGAGAGACGGGCAAGAATCTGTGTTCTGTCATGGAATTGCTACTATCGGCCTAAGGTCAAGGCTATTGAACCATAGTGGCTGTCGCAAATTCCTAGATTTGCGTCAGTGACGGGATTACTTTGACTTGAAGTAGCCATACCGGGAACTGAGCTTGCAGCATTGACGCCACCCTTTCTACCTCCTCCGCTACCCCCTGTATCTTAAGATCCCACTTTCTTAAATCCCTCCCAACAATATTATCCGCCTGACCAACACTAGTCCTCTCTCCACTGGCCTCTCCGCCGTCGAAAAAAATGACACCATCGATCTGATCTATTCTCCCTGTAAGACGGCCTTGCTCAAGCATACGCGCGGCATATTCTTCTGCTTTTTCAGCGTCGAGACCAAGGAGGACGCCTAGCTCTTTTACTCTAATGTTATTGTATAGTCGTGATGCGCTCAGGAGATTGTGTTCGATGACGGCCTTTGCCAGTACCGTCGATCCATCTGCCGTCTGCGCCAGTTGGTGAGGAGAAAGGTTATCAGCAAATTTAGCTACTTCGACCGTCGAGAGTAATCTGTCTAGGAAAATCTTCTCTAAGATGCCGAACTCGGCCACCTGTGGGGTCCGCTCGTCTTTGTATAATTTCGCCAACGCTCGCGATCGCTGAGGGCCTGCTGGAGCTAGTACCGCGCAGATGATAGCAGAAGAAAGAGCGCGGATACGCTCTTCCTCGTCTAACTCAAGGGATAAGCTGAAGCTGTGGTAAGCTGCGCTGGCATCCAGAAACCGCCGACGGGCGTCCAGGATACGAGCTTGTGAGAGCTGGAATTGAAGGTTGAGTTCGCGGTCTCCAACTTTGTAAACTAGGTTCTTTGCTCGGTTTAGGTAGCTTTCTGCGCTTGAAGTGTCGTCTTCCTCCAAATATAGTCGACAAATACGAAGCCACGTTCTAACCTTGGAATCATCGGAGATTTTGCGTTGTGATGACTCTAACTGTATCCCTTGTAGCATTTTGGCAGCATCAGCATACTCTTCTTGCTCTTGGTAGGCATCTGCTACTATCTCCCGGATCATGGCATCTTGCTCTTCGAATGATACGACCCTTGGTTCCAGGGCTTGTAAAGTGTGTGTTCCCACTTCTATCTTCGCTTCAGCGCTTGAAATAGATTTCACTGCGGCTACAGCAGAGCTAAGCAGTGGTCTGGCAGCGACGATACCAATGGTATCTCCGAGTATGGAATCGATCCAGACGGTGAGGTTTGAAGATATGTGGGAAGGTTCTGAATTTGAGACGATCAGCTTGAGCAGCTCATTATACTTGGAAGGTCTGTCCTGCTGTGGTATTGAAGGACCCTCAAGCTCTGCAAGTGCTGAGATAATGGCTAGCGATGCCATAATTGGACCCTTTCCCTGACAAAATGCACGTAGATCTGGAAGGAGGCTTTATGTTTTGTATGGTTACACAGCTTTTATCGATGAGGAATTGGTAGCCCACGATGATCCTACAAGTAGCCGTACTAGCGTATCTAGTGCAACGGGTAAGGCTGCGTAATATTACCGTAAACACATTTAGCGCCAAGAGTTTGTTCATCTTCATGCTTTCTTTGTCTATCAAACTTAACCCTGCGCATCCTAGAAGCGAGGCTCATGTCTTCAGCAGGTTCGCTCCAAGAAAGCGTTACAGGTGATGCGAGGAGCGAGCCGAAATGACGACTATACATGGCACGGGCACCCCCATCAAGTCAGAGTTTGGCACACAGCACGCAAATGGGGAGGAGTCCAAGGTCAAGCTAGAACCAGATGTTCTAGGTGCATCACCCGGCGTCCAGTCAGATGAAGACCTTTACGAGGATGCAGGGGATCTCGACTTCTCAAATGCCATTCAAGGCATTTACCTTACCAGGATTCCCAGATTCCTATGGGAGAACTGGTCGAAGCTTGATGACGATCAAGAAATACAGCTGGGCACAGTGAGAGTCGAAGGTACCGGAGGTGACGTGAGAAGGGTTCGTCGTTACCTAAACTTACTGCATGGTAAGTCAATATAGATATTCGTACACCTGACTAATATCTGCAAGTACAGATGAGTCTCATGCTATCCTCAGACTTGAGGAAGAACGAGAATGTCCCGAAGGAGTATAACATGAATATCACGAATCCCGATGCTGCAAATACCTTTGTTTTCTCAGAAAAGGATCTGCCAGGATTCAGCTCTAAGTTGAAGGGGCAGCAGCCTGGGGGTCTCCCACCCTCTCGTGTGCCTCGGTCAATGTACCAAGATCGTGCAAAGAAACCCTCCCAGCAAGCCGATAAACCTAAGAGATGGCAACCTTACTTCAGAACAGCAATTCCAAGTAGGTGCTTGTTGAGTGATTCTACGGAGGTAGTCATTAATGCTGTATAGAGCAGACAGCTCTGACCGGGCAAGTCCAAACGGAGATCAACTGTCTGCCTGTGGAAAACGCAGAATATCATAGAATTATATATGAGAGGACCAAGCAGCTTCTGAAGCCTAAGGCGACAACTCAATTCATCGCAGGACCTATATCTGGCCATGGAGGCAATATGCTTGCTCCTGGCACGCTGGGCAAATCTGGAGACTTTAGCAGCTTCACGGTAAGTCTTACATGGATCGCAAGCACTGTTGGTTTTAATAGTCGCAGGTACACAAGGGACCCTCAAGGGTAAAACCTCAAGAGTTCAAGGCTGCACGTATACCACAGAACGAGCTCCTAGATCTCATCTACGACTGTTTTAAACGCTACAACTATTGGTCTACAGCATCCTTCAAAGCTGAGCTGAAGCAGCCCGAGACGTATCTTAAGCAAACACTTGAGATGATTGCTCAATTCATTAGGCAAGGTCCACATGCTATGACATGGCAGCTTAAACCGGAAGCAAGAATTGGTGCGTATGCAGACACCCGGTTGTTCGACCAAGTCAAGGACGAGGCAGCCCCTGATATGGGTTTTGATGGCCCTTCGGATTACAAGGACGACGAAGATGAAGACGACGATAATGTGAAGATGGAAGATGTGCCGTTGTAGTTAGTAGAAGCCCATATCTAGAGACTCTAATCTCCAAGAGCTGGATATGAACATCTATAGGTTCTTTTCAAAATGTGTAACAACACGGATGTGAATGCCTTTCCGTAAATAGTGAGGATAAAAAACTTGTAAAGCCTGAACACTTACTATTACATACCTCACCTACAAGTTACAACTCAGATTGGAAGTGAATGTTTGATACTGCATTTGGGTTAGCGCGGACATGTGCGCGCGCCAGAATACATTGTACAATCAGTAACTTTGTCTCTAATTTCAAACAAGCTTCTACCAACAGCAAGTGGATATCTAACACCTGTGACAACGGTACAGAACAACAAAGAAAGTAGACACGATGTCAGAAGAGCAAGATTTGCTTGCACGGATCGGCAAACTTGCTGGTGAGCTCAACTTGCGTGTCCATCTGCCTAGCTTGACAAATCTGACATGGCAAAGGTTCTATTAATCTTCACAGGAGCCAAGCGTCAGTCGCGTCAAAAGCTGAGCAAGATTACTCTAAGCCAAGACAACATTCGAATTCATCAAATCCAGCATCCTGGAGATCTGCACGATTAGCTCCATACAGCCAAGATAGAGGGCGAGCTGGAAGACATGGGACCAACCCTCGCAGAAACCGTTCACTTGTCTTGAACAATGTCACCCAGTCGTCGACTCCCAAGGACCTCACCCAAAGTCCAGCGAGCGCTATCGACGGTGCATGCAGGTCTGACGGTGACCCTGAAAGTGGGCCTATGCAATCCGCGACTGGTTGGGTTACGAAGCACGACCGTCACATGCAGTTAATCAACTCGTCGGTCTTTGATAAGGAAACCCAGATACGCAACAAAGCTATTGATCAGACGAGGCGTCAGAGAGCTTTACAGAGGGACCAAAGGGAGAAATATAAAATCAACAAGCATTTACGGGGACTCGTCGGTCACGCAGGCAGATCATCTGCGATACCCACGGTAACTGTATCTCCGATAGTCCACGAAATACAACTTGAAGGTTTGCGGTTCCATGTTATGGAGGGTGGAAGCAAGCTGGCTCGAATTCGTGGTGAGATTACATCATCTATCTAATAATATCAATGCTCGCTCACGTATCTTAGGCACGTTTGACTCTATAAAGCCAACTCCTAAGAAAGCCTACGTCGGTGGCGTTACATTCCTGCGGAGTAAAAACGGTAACCTATACCGCTCAGGCATCGTCAAAGCTAAGAAGTACGTCTGGATCTCTCGGCCAAACTCCAAGCTGGATTGCACCAAGGCTTTAAACCTTGAAGACGTGTGTACAAGTCTAACCATCAATAGGGAATCGGGAAAAGTAAAGAAGATTGAGGAACCGTGCAAACGGTTCACGGCAACGGGTACCCCTTTCTTAACTCCCCAGTCCTGCGTTTCCAGATCGGTTCAGAGATCAGTGCGGCATGCTGAATGGTACAGGAATTGAACGCAACTAACGCATTATTTTGTTCCTGTCTAGGTCAATGTCCCAGGGGTCCGCTCTGTCCCTACATCCACAACCCAGCCGCTGTCGCAATCTGCAAGGAGTTCCTTCAAACTGGAAGCTGTCCGGCCGGTGATGCTTGTGATCTTTCCCATGATCCTACACCGGAACGAGTACCTGCTTGTTTGCATTTCCTCCGTGGGAAATGTTCAAATCCATCCTGCCGATACGCTCATATACGCGTCAACCCATCAGCCTTGGTTTGTAGAGACTTTGCTGTTCTAGGCTACTGTGGCAAAGGCGTCAATTGTAGTGAACGCCATGTTCATGAATGCCCTGACTATGCTAATACTGGCGCATGCCGAAGCCTGAAATGCCGGCTACCACATGTCGATAGAGCTGGACAAATTAGGAAACACTCTGCTAACAGTGCAGAGAAGATTTCAAAACGCGAATCTGAGAGTCCTGGAGAAGACAGCGACGGTGATTTGTCAAGTGCAGGGGAAGATTATGACGGGAATGATAGTGACGACGTGGACTCAGATGGGTTGGAAGAAGATCTGACGTTGCTTGCAGATGATGTTGACTTCCACGCTTTCTCTCAACAGCAAGATTTTGTCCGTTTTTGAGCCATGGTTCGTGGGTACAGCAAAAAGCAAGCAGGCTACGTAAGCTTTATACTAGGGGCGCAAACAGCGGCGAGTATAGTAAGCCTTGGTCAGAACTTTCAGTTCCTGAAACACTGAGAGTGTCTCGAGCCTCCAATTGTGGCGGTTTGAGGCAGTGCAGTCTGCTTTATTTCCAGCGGGCTTCCATTTGTTCTTTCCTTTGGAATAACCCAGACAGTCTGTTACACAGCTTAGAGCTTGTAGATTAGTCCAATGAGATTGTATTCTATTCATAATTGTCCCTGGGATGACTACCAACAAGGCGGCAAAATGGCGAGGCGACGGGTTTATGACCGCCATCATTAACAAAGTGGAATCTCAAGGCCTCACCCGATTCTTCAGAAACGATACTGGTACTTGCTCATCGGTTCGTGGGATCATGGGTCTTTGGGGTTTCGGTACACAATATCTACTCATACAGTACACCGCTAATCTCACAAGATAGCGGCGAATCAACGATAGCCATAACTACTCTTTGTCAGGGAACTACAGCATCGAGCATGAACAAGGTCGGTAAAGATAAGCCTGGAATGGCTTCCGTACAGGCTACGGGAATCGATCGTTTTTCCAGGGGAACAGAGGGAAAGGATAGGACCGGAAGCTCAAGATGGGCACCCGTGGACGAAAGTAGCGAGACAATGTTAACAGGGACTGGGGTATTGTTATGTTCTATGTGACCTTAGAATTTCGACGATCGGTTGATTGCGTCAAGGCTCCTGTTGCTGCCCGAACGGGGAACCAAACGGATTGGCCGTAGCCTCACACTTTCGGCAGCCCTTGCTGCCTGTCCTCTACACGGGTTCCCGGTATGGAAGTGGAGGGAAGAGGGAGCCGAAGTGGAAGTGCCATCGGATCTCGAACTTCTTCTAGATGGACTGTTTCCCTTGGATGGGTCAGCCCCAATATGGATGGAAATCACAACATCGTCACCAGTCAAGCATGACTCACTGGTGTGAGATGATATGATGTTCGGGGGGGATAGGGCACAAACAAGTCATTGTTGGGTAGGCATGATATATTATATCTTTACAACCTAAACCTTTGTCGCATTACCTAAGCATCAATCTTCGTCAATGATTGCCGATCTCGATAAAGCCCCGATTGTGTGCACGAACAACATCCAACCATCTGTGATCTGATGAGAGTTTGGATCTCGGCCTTGGCGCTTGCCCATTGAGCCATTCTCTGTGATCCGTAAGCTATGATTTCCCCCCCATGCCTTCTATTCCCATCTCAACCCATCCCGCGCGCAGTGCCTAAGTCAAGTAGATATACCACTAACGGTGACATTGACAGATACAAGGTCATGCAGGCAAACCACCATTCTCCGGGCACGGCGGGGAAGTTCCATACATCTGGGTTCGCCCCGTTGTGATTTGCTGCTTTCCTTGGTCATGGGCTGCCAGCTGCACGTCTACCCAACCCTAAGTTGCATTCAGTTAAAAGGCCATCCACGAACCACTTTAGCACCTGGAGGCTGCCAATAACGATAAGAGTTTGTCGCGTTGCTTGAACAGACTACGCTTTAAGGCCTACGCTCTCACTGAACACCAGCCAAGCTCCGACCACAGTACCAACCAAGTCGCTTTCTCTTATGGGGTAGTAACCTGACCTCACCATCCTCTGGTGCCCATCAGCCACGGTCCGTTACCTCCCTCACCATTCGCACCTCGGGACGGATCGCCTCGCAACTTTGCGTCGCAGCTTTGAACTTAGGATTTCAAGCTTGCCTCGATCAGTGCCATACCACTAATAATAAAGAGCAGAGACCTGCTATCTGGCTGCTGTGTCTATCAGAATTCTTGGTTTAAGTACTGAATCTGGAAGCACTTGACTGATCATCATTCTTGGTCATATCCACAACAATACCGCTCTCTCCATCATACTTTATAGTCTGTTATTCCCAGCGATTTATTATTATCATTATTATCGCCCTTCGCTTCGGGAGTTCCGTCTAAAGTATCGTTGTTACTTGTTGGTGCAAAAGGGTAGCGATCATCCAACACCCCCGCCTCCCTCACCGCCTGTTTTGGAAATTCCGAACTTCAAATAAATAATACTGCTATGGCTCGCTTGGCCTACAATCAGAACTACACTAGACATCAGTCACGCGTACCCGTCGATTCCGAGCAGACTCTCCTGGACGAAGACAACAACGATAATATTCTCGACGATAATATCCTGGACGGAATCACTTCAGATATGTCACCTGGAGCATTCGGCCACCGGAGAGAATCTTTCGCAGATAGCGCTGCAGCGTTTTCACCCAGAGGCAGCAGTTGGAATGACTTCTCGTTCAATCCCGATCCTGCTTCGCTGCAAGCTTCGACAAATTCCGCGCATCTCTTTTCGGATCAAAGCAACCAGTTTATCCTACCCGAGACGGCTCAAGGTCCGGCGTATGGAAACCCACAAACAGCGTGGCATTCAAATGCTACACCCGGTTCCTGCACGCCGACGACGGTCTACGATGGCTTCCCATCAGACTATGAGACCAAGGCGCCGGCGCCAACGTACAACAACGATGCGATGAACTCGTTACATCCGAATATCTACGGCGGGCTACCGATTGGGCCTGGTTTCCAGCCGAATACTACCTTATCGACATCTCCACAGTCGGGTCAGGATTGGATGTCAACCTCATCTTCTGAGCACATAGAGCAGCGTCAGATACCCAAGCAAGCACTCGGTAGTCCCGCATACTCGAACCCACCGCTACTCAGAAGAGACGGTATTCGAAAGAAGAACGCTCGCTTCGAGATTCCTGCGGAGCGGACCTTGAGAACGATTGATCACCTTATCAATCAGACTAGCGACGAACAGGAAATCAAGGAATTAAAACAACAGAAGCGGCTGTTACGGAATAGACAGGCAGCGTAAGTTTACATGGACGGTTCTGCGATGTTTCGACTCGGTACTAACATCACTAAGTCTCGACTCCCGACAACGTAAAAAACAACATACCGAAAGGTTAGAGGAAGAAAAGAAGCATACAAGCAGCATTATCAACGACCTCGAAGAAGCGCTTCAAGAGATGAAATTACGGGAGCAGGAGTTGATGCGCGAGAAGGAACAATGGATTGCTTATAACGAACACTGCAAGCAACAAAATCGAAAGCTTATGATGGAAAAGGAGGAGCTGGTTCGAAGTCATACTATCGAAACTGCAGATCTACGCAAGAAGAACGCCTTTCTCGCCGAGCAAGCCCAGAAACTCGACAGCATATCCATGTCCGCCGTACCCAGTTCCACCGGATACTCCGCCGATTTCTCCGACTTCGACCACCTTACCATGGAAAACAGTCCATGGGACAATTTCTCCATTGTTAACGAATTCAACATGGAAACCGAGCCAAAGCAAGAGAGTTCCCTGGTGGTACTTCCGAAGAAAGAGCGCTCCCCCTCCAAGGACGACGACAAGTCCGCCACCTCGGGCCTATTACTAATGCTCCTACTTTGCGGCGCATGGGTTGCCTCACAAAACTCCTCAACGACCCCGACTGCAATTCCCAGGATGCCCGACGACGTCCGAGTAGCTTCCGCAGCGGTGCTCGAAAACATATACAAAGACGCCGGCATCCAGTCAATACCACCCGCCATCACGGCCGACGCCAAATCCATCAAACACTCCGCCTCTTACTCATCAACCCAGAAAACCACAATCACTGGCTCCGAATTCGCCAGCCTTTCCCACTCCCCCCTTACATCCCTGCACAACCAACTCATTGCCCCAACCGAATCTCAATTGCGCGATCAGCTCTTCCAGCTAAGCGCCGACCAGTACAGTACCATCACCTCTGGGGACGATTTCTTCCCCTCGGACGGCCACGAATCTTCCCAGGTGCCTGCTGCCGGCGCGAGAAGAAAACCCCTTGCAGAAGCACTGGCAGCTATGAGAGCGGAGAAGCAGGGCACAGCAGCGGAGGTGTATACAAGGAGCCTTATGTGGGACGAAATACCCTCTAACGTCGTGCGCGATTTCGCTCGCATGGTCGCCGAGGTCAACAATGGAGGCAGTATAGCAGGACAGCAGCAGCAGGAGCCCATGAGCTGAAAACTCGTGGGTATTATCGACAGCAACACCCCAAATACCAGATTGAACCAGTTTTTTTTATTTTGGTCTCGAACGAGAATTGGATACCCCCAGATTGATTACGCCCGTCTACAGCGTAACGTCTTACGATTTTCCTTTACGAAGATATACACGGGAAGCGTTCAGCACGCGAAATTTACGACACAAGATCGGAATACAGAACCCCTTGCGAAAGGGGGCAGCTCACGCATGATGATGACGATTTTCTGTTTGTTTGGGGGACTTTTGCGTTTGCGAGTTAGCGAATTTGTGGTCTGGATGCTTTGGGATTTTTTGCCACCTGTGTGGGAGCGAGCGACGATCTTTGCACTTTTCTTAGCGGCGTTCCCCAATGCAGGCAAAGAAACCTTTTCGGGCGGATTGATGGTTTTGACGATTTCTGTTTCTATTTCTAGCAAAGCCAAGCGATTGAACGGGTGGTTTGACTCTAACGAATTCATGCAGCGGGTACTATGTTCATAGCAGCGGTTCTTGAAAGTCAAAAGATTTGTACGTCTCAGCGACTACCCTTTTTTCTATTCTCTTGGTTCACTTTTTGAGGTGGGGCTTTTAGTGAGAGCGACGGGTGGCGACGAGGTAGCTAGGTCCAGCCACTACGATAGTTTGGTGGGCGAGAAATGCATCCCCCTCTACATACTTAACTTGTTGTTGACTGGAGATTTGGGTTTGCGTGACTTCAATCAATGGATGTTGCGGCCTTCCTCGTTCACAGGAGATCTGGATGTCTAAGCGACTACGGTTTATTGACGACGTTTACGGGGTGTCTAGGTGTGAGATATGGGAGGTTAGGTCTAGCCACTACGATGTTCAGGTACTGAGAAATGCGTCCCTCTCCGCACACTAGTATTCGATGCCTATACATCCTCGATAGATGGTTGGAAACTACATGGAGTTGATCGCGAGATAAATGGCCGTTAACTTCCCAAACCATATCCGTCCGGTTTCCACACCAATCCCCCAATCCATATGCCCCAATATAACCTCCTACCCACCCATCTACTGTAGTCTCATACCTGCGCCGGCAATCACCCCCACCCTCAGCCAGCCAGCCACAAACCCCCACCGACCTAGCTCGTCGCTTTGGGCGTGTATTTATCTTTCCATATCCTGAACGGGGTTGGTGGTAGGGTTAGCTAAGGATTTCCATGGCAACAAAGGGGGTGTTGGGCAATGCAAGGAGAGGAGAGGAGGGGTTAGGCATGAAATGTGGAGAGCAGTGCCAATGACGTGAAACGGGGATGCAGTAGTGGAAAGAGTCAAAGGAAACGTGGGGTGAGAAAGTCGTGCTTCAGGCACGAACACAACGCCCGTGACGCAAGTAGAAGGGAGTCCGAAACCGGAAGGAAGACAAGAAGGGCGTGGGATGAGCCAGTCAGCCAATCGACCAAGTTTTGAGCAGAGATGGTAAAACGCGCTAAACACGCAAGTCACGGGAAAAACTCTTCCAACAGAAAAACCTTGTGGCCTATGGCTTCCAACCATACATAGAACGCGAATCGGACTAGAGAAAGTAGCAAGCGAACGTACCAAGAATTGCCCAAGGTCTTGCTGCCCGCGGCTTCGGCAAGCCGGTAGTATTTCGCGGCGGTAAACTAGGGTTGTTTCGTCAGCCTCACTTTGGAGTAGTTGGTGCCCAACGCTATGGTGGTGATAGGGTCGTAGAGGGGAGAGGGGTAAGGTTGGGGTTGTTAAGGCGGGATGGGAAGGTATGAGATGAAAGGAGAGGAGATGATTGAAGGGCTTTTGGAGCAAGGTTCGTCTCTGCGTCCGACGGCTTAGGAGCTTCGAATGTATGCCTCGTGAATGGTTGTAAAGAGAAGCAGGGGCGAGACGATCGAAAGGTTTCCAGAGCGAAAGATCGTCTTTGTGTCCAACGGCTCAAACCCTCGAAATGTCTCCCCGTGAATGGTTGTAATGAGCGTGGTAGAGCTCACCTTATCCTTCTTCCCCCCATCACCTTCCTCGTACATCCTCGCCACCTCATTCATTGCATCTGTATCGCCCAGATTCGCCGCAGTCTCATAATAAGATCTCGCCGCGACGGCGTCTTTCTCCACGCCCCACCCATGTCGAAACGAATTCGCTAATTCATACATTGCAAGCACAAGTTCTCCCTTGGCGGCGCCTCCACGCTTCAGGCCGGAGCCTAGAGCGGCGGATTCGATGGCGGCGGTGGAGGAGGCGGCGGCGGAGAGGTAGGTTATGGCGAGGGGAGGGTTCGAGGGAGTGCCCCAGCCGTGTCTTGAAAGACGATTAGTAAGGAGCAGGAATGGGATCTGTAGGGACTAACCTTAGGGCAAGACCATAAAGGATTTGGGCCATTGCGTCGCCGTTGTTTTCGGCTAGACGGCCAAACATGGCGGTCGAGCGCTCAAGATCTGGAGGTTCGCGAATCTCGTTAGTCGTAATGTCTTTGGGAACAGCCTTCGCTGTAGCTGTAGCTGTAGGTGGTTTGCATACCTCCTGATTCGTGGAGTCTGATTGCTTCTTGTATGTCATCCTGTCGACTATATCAGCCAGCTGCTGCCGTCATACATCCGTGACTTCTTACATCGCCTTGTGCTGAACTGATGCTGCGCGCTGGCACCGGTCGATCGCCACGAGACCCTGGGCTCTGCAAACTCTTTCCCCCAGAGTTCTCTTGCGACAACGGTTTGCAACTGGGGTTCACATTCGCCAAAATCGTCGCCCGTTTCTCCCATTGCGCTTCCTTCTCAGCCTCTTCTGCGCCATCACTAATAGACGGTAAGTCTGTGGGTACGTGTATGGAGCTACTGCTCGATGTCCGTGAGCGCAAGTACAATCGCGCAGATAACCGCTTCTCGCTGTGAAGGTTGTGGTCATTCGAGGCGGTAGAGACATTGGAGGAGCTTCGCAATCGCGAGAAGCTGTGACGCTTGGTTTGCTTGTTTGGCTGCGATTCGGCGTCGCCAGCAAAAGAGGGTGGGGTAATCAGCTCTTGGGTGTTTGTGGTTGTGCGCATAAAGGTGAATTCGGGAGGTACGGAAAGGGGGGAGGCATGCGTTGGCGTCACATCCCCTCTGATTTTGTCTCTCTTCTTGAGGAGATCTTTGAGGGTCATTGTGGTACCAGGGGCGTGAGGGCACCGGGGCCTTGGTCAGTCAGGAAGCAAGATTATAAGGTACAGTGAACAGGATATATGTAGCTTTCCGTCTCATCTAATCTTGAGGATGCTGCGATAGCTTCTCAAGCCTTCAGCGAAAGAATTGACCTTCATCGATAGGCAGCGCAAGGCCAGCCTTGTTGCGTACAATAATGGTGGCCTTGTTGGTGTACGCAGCTCAGCCGCAAACAGCCAGTCATAAATGATGTAGGGAAATCAGAAAACGAGGTTGCGATTTCGCGCTTTTGAAACACCGTTTCATATCTCTTAGGGCTAAAGTAGTAAACTGTGTATTCGATAGATTCATTGGTCAAACGAACACCCTTTTCTGCTTCACCATCACCCTTTCACTGGCATTTGGCGGGCTTCAATCATGGCAGAAAATCTCTCATCTCCATCTTCACAACCGCTTGTAGCAACATGTGACTCACTCTGTCAACAATATGGTGATATATGACGGAGGTGTATATTCTCCTTTGTCTCTTATTCCTTCCCATAGAAGCTTACTATCACTCTCGCTGGCCGATATCCTTTCTTTGTCTTCATAACTGTCATTGTGCTTGGTGCTTTGTCTATAAGACAAGTCCGTTGTCCCCGTCTGTTTGCTCGATATATCTTCCTCGTGCTTCTCGCCTTTCGAGAAGAATCATTGTGTGCTCAGCTTCCGAAAGCATTCATATACAGCTCATCCACACACATTATCTCTGAAAAGCAATACCCGTAATCATGGTTGGCTACAAGATCTTCGCAGTAGCTCTCGCTCTCTGCACACACTCTCTGGCCTCCCCTATCACTTCTCGGCAGGCCCCGATCTCCCTTACAGGCGCACAACTCCAGGCCATCGCTCCGCACTCCAACACCTGCGCAGGCGCAGATCCCGCTCAATGTCAAACCGCCGACCACGCAGCTGGCTACATTGCCCAGTCCTTCCAGACATACGGCATCACATCTCCTCGCGAAATGGCGGCCTTGATCAGTACCATCGCGTTTGAATCGGGCGACTTCAAGTACAACAAGCCCATCAACCCTACTCCCGGAAAAGGGACCCGAAACATGCAGTCAGCAGCCTTCAACGTCAAATACGCTCAGTCTTTGCCCCAGATCGCCTCGCAGCTCGCAACAGCACCAACTGGACCCGACGCTGCTCTCAACCTATTGATTGCTAATCCGGATATTGATTTCGCTTCAGCCGCATGGTTCCTAACCACGCAATGCCCCTCTGCCAGAACTGAGCTCCAGTCTGGCACAATGGCTGGATATACTACCTACATCACCGGCTGCCTCGGAACAGCAGTCACGGATGATAGACATGCTTATGCGTTAAGAGCTTATCAGGCAATGGGGGTCCCCATGCAGTAAGAGAGCATATGAATCCTGGATGTGGAGCTGCGGTCTTTCATATGGTTTTGGCATTTCGGACACATGTATTACTCTGTAGCGGAAAATGACAGTCTTCACCTCCACATAATTTCCATGCTGCGTGAATTGACGGTTCTAACGTTCTAACAACCCCACATTCCATTCGTGAAGCTTCTTTGCCAATGGTGGGAGGATTTCAGTGCTGGCTTTCAAATCTGCCTGCAGTATACGTAGTATGTAATTGGGAAATTGGAGCTCTTCCATTTTCATTCCCTGCTTCTCAAGTACAGCTGCCGGTTCAAGGACTATTTTGTAAAGGATCTTCATTGCTCGCCTGGGACCTCCTGATCTGGCTGTGGCTGAATATATCATGTTGGGGGTAAACACCCAAAGCTGTTGACAGTCAACCCTCAATATTCTTAGTATCATGAATGGAGTAAGGCGTGAAACCAACCATGAGAGCCTTTTGTGCTTCTTCTATTTTCCCACTGTAGATCAAGAATTGGTAGGTGGCTTGCCCCTCAATCAATGCTAGAAGTTTCGCACATATAATTTTCTGCACTGGTAAAGTTTGCCAAGATGCATCGTCTCCATGTCGAAGACGTAGATTCCATTTGTACAATCTTACCACCCCACTCTCTTCTTCGTCGACCCCCAAAGCTTCACCGCACAACGCACAGACCAAGGACTGCAAGTGGTGTTTACTAGCCTACTGATGATTAGTCTTTGTGACCCATGATTCGATTGTGCAATCTGTGGATGGCCTGGGTGACACGTCAACCGCACCCCACTCCGGAGGTCAGGTAACCCATCGTACATCAAGGATGCAGAAGGTAGGCCTGGCACCGGGAGATACAGTCCATGGGTTTTGCTTTTGGGCAGTTGTATCGGCGACCGTGTTATAAGGCCGACTTAGAGTACGGGAACAGGTCTCCTTCTTGCTGCCCATAATGGAGCTGTATCACCGATAAAATGTGGCATTGTAGCGCGCAGCAGAAGCTCTAGGATGCTAGCGACATACCTTAATACTGATGCAGTCATCTCGTAGCAGGACAAAGTTGTCAACGTCCACGAGACCAGTTCCAGTAGTAGGTCCAAGACGACTAGACGCAGCGTAACCTTTGTTCTCCGCTTGAGACACATGCTCTCGAGGTCCTTCATCATCTGGCTTGTGGCAATGCCAAAAGTCCATCATCTCTGCCCAGTTTTCACTTGGTAGAGCCTTCCACGCCTTAACAGAGGCACTGACAAGTGTTCTTTGGCAAGACCGGCATCCGAGTTGCGTTACAGAAGTCATTGAAGACGCAGACCAAGGGATATCATTCTCCCAAGCGGACGTGGCCTTTGGGATGGTATTGTGGTCCACAGTAACCTGTAAACGAAAAGATAATTCTTTCGCTGATACATTAGGGAGGCTCAAAGACGCATTCTCGGCAACTTGACAGGGTAACTCTTTAGCAGCATATTCCCCATCTTGCGTGACAGAGATCAACTTCCGATCAGAGGAAAGCTCAATCTTGGTCTTGTCATTGTATTTTGACTGCAATATCACGAACACTGTCACTTGACGAATGTTGAGAAGAAGCTCTGCGTATATGCTCAACGGCGACATGATCAACCAAGCAGGACTAGAGAAGTTCCATTGTCATTCTGGATGTTCAATGCCCTCGGATATTTTCAGTATGTATTAGGAGGAAGTGAACCATGATACTGTAGCAGTATTTTGGTGGAGGGCGTTGTAATTTATAAAGCGATTGCTGGTCACATGTGTCCTCGAAAGAATTTCCACGCTCAGGTGTTTGGTTAGTGGAGGGTAGGATAAGGCTGAGCGCTCACAGCGCTAAAGCTAGGTAGGATCTGCCGGTAGATGTGGGGAGGAGATTGCAAGCTCACTTTCGTACCTAAAGTACACTTTCAATACTTGTTGCTATGATATACCTAATACATATGCCGAGAGTATTTCATTGACCCCTTGCTGAACTGTTTTGTACTAAAGAGTCACCATGTTCTCAGCGTTTTCATCCTTCTCGCTTCCTTTCAGTTTTCCTCGGCTTCTTGGAGGTAACGCTGGCACCGCCATCGATATCAAATCCGTGCAGATACATGACGTCGAAACGCAGCAAGAGAAACGTGCTAGGACTCTCAAGCATCTCATGAAGCTCAATCATGCTAGTCACTCAATTATCTACCACAACCTTCAATTTCACAATCACATGCCACACGTATGTGCAACGAATCCAGGAGGTTTTCTTGACGCTAATATGATTTCCTAGCTGCTAGGATCTGCTTATATACTAGGAGGCAATCCCGAACACCTTAATGATATATACGAGAAAGACTCGAAGGAGCTTGAGTCGTGGAAGGACTCTCCAGGCGAAGTGTCGACCTACGACTGGCGAGACTATCTGGGAGATCGACGGTATACTACAAGACGTGGAGAGCGTGCATTTGCTTTAGCTAAAGAACTACTAGGTATCAGAGAGCCTACGTTGATTTCTTTGAAGATCAGCTTGTCCTCTATGGCTATGACTTGCAGAAAGTTTTCGACGAGTACCTTTTTAAGGGCAAAGCACCTCTTATCAATAGTTTGATAGCGGGATGTACGCTAGATCCGCAGAAGGCCTACCATGGATCTCAGCTGACGCAAACCTGCAGTGGGGCACCCACTCATCCACCTCGGCTACGCATACGAGCTTTCCAGCCGGGAACTCGCAATGGAGGCACTCGGCCTCGCCACAACGTCCTACAACTTCCTCCACAAATACCTCGATGACCCCCAATACTCAAAACCATCAACCTCCAATACCTCCTCGCCCTTAGAAATCCTGCAACGCGTCCACTCCGATAAACGTTTGGACAATCTATTCGACCACCGCGGCGCCTCCAACATCGAACCCCTTTTCAAAGATCACGAAGCTCTAGTCTTAGAACACTGGAACGCGTGGCAGCTTTCCAATCCCAAGAAGCAGTTCGAAGATAGCCAATACGCCGCCGCAGCACTATTAGTAGCCACGCACAAGCCCGGAAGCAGCTACGACTTCTTCGTAGTCCACCTCCTAACCACCAGCCACGCCATCCGAATCCTCCTCCCTCTCATTCCTGCGAAATTTCACGTAGCACTCGTGCGTCAGTGGTGGCTGTTAACGCTCGCCGTCTACATTGCTCAGACCCGCCCAGAGATCAAATTGGACACAATAACGGGATATGACACGAAGGGGAGGGACTGGAAATGGGTGGAGAAGCAGGCTGTTGAGGGCAAGTGGGCTCTGGATGCTCATTATGTTAAAGGGTTGAGGGCGATGAAGGAGGCGGCCCAGACTTGGGGAGACAAGGAGGAGTATTATATCAAGGCTGCGGTTAGGTTTGGGGATGAATTTAGTGGGTGGGGTGGGTTTGGACCGTTGGATGCGGAGGGAGTTGTGCATGGTGCTGGTGGGCAATGAGATTGTGGTGAGATTTGATGTAAACGAATTGTATGAATGATGATCGACAGCATTTGGGATTTTTTGGAGCAAGAGGGTACTAAAGGCATTAGACCTGCTCCGAAACCAAGTTGCATGGCGGTGATTCTAAGGGCTTTGTAAAGCCAGTAAGTCGATGGCAAACAAGAAACACGAATTGATGAGACGGAAGCGTGAAAGCCTGTCTAATTTTTAATTTAAACAGAAATGTACAAAAAGCGATCCGGGAGTGCTTCTATTGCGGCTTCGCTGCTACAATTTCTATGGTTCCACAGTCAGTATCCGGCCAATTTCAGATTACAGAGTCGACTCACTCTCAACATCGGCGACACTCTGCTGAAGGATCTGCTGCAGCGTCTTTTGGTTCTCCAATTCCTTGGTGATCTTGCCTATAATGCTTTCGGCAAGCTCTCGTTGCTGTCTATGCTTGACTTGCCCCTCATAGCGAACCCATGAGTCGAGAACGGACTTTGCTTCCGAGGCCAGCGCAGTCTTTTGCTCGAGCTCAAATGCCTGGGCCTCAAGCTGGGCGGTATCCTAGTTCTTGTCAGAAACCACTGGTCGCTTTATTGGGGCAGATTTGCGCATCACCTACCTTGGATACCTGGAACAACTGCTTCGTAATATCAACGACCCCACCCAACTGCTTCACATTATCAATCCTCTGCTTAACCGCCGTCGTATGATCCTCCCTTGCGGCGTGCAAAATCCCCTTAACCTTGTTCACATACGACTGCGCCCACTCCTTGTACATTGGCCCTCCGTAATGCGCAACCGCCCAAAATACGCTCAGTGTACAAAACATGACTACGGTCTCCTCATTTACGACATAGAATTCGTTGCTGATGGCGAAGACCGATGCCCCGGCGCCGGCGGAGAGGATGGCGGTTTTGGAGATCAAAGAGCTTCCGGGAAGAGAGTCAAGGATGGATTGGGCTTTTTTGGCGGGTTCCTCGGCCGGGACATTGGAGGCTGGGCGGGTGGTGATGAGGGTGGTTGCCAGGGAGGGGAGAGTCCGGGCAGAGAGAGCTGGGCGGAGCCGTGATGTCCCTGGGTAGTGTCAGACAACTGATCAGTTACCAAATTGCGGAATGAGAATGAACGACTTACCTAGGGCGGTTCTTGCCAATCGAGATGCCATGGCGAGTGTATGCAGCAGCTTCAGAGTGCGGAAGGTCAAGAAACGATGCGAGGTGGATTTTAGCTTGAGCCACAAGATCATATCAGGACTAGCGCGTAGTGGAATAATCGATGCCAAGACCTTGATATTTGATTTGACTGACCAAACACTTGTATTTACTACACCGAGCACAATGTCTGATTTGACGAAAGAGGTGGAAGTGGAAAAGAAGAGGAAGAGAGACAGCGGCGCTCCATCAGAAACAAGAAGAGTTAAGAGACGGGTCGCAGGAATAGAGTCAGATCATGAAGCCGATATTCAATCTGAAATACTTCTCTTGGAGAACCAGATCTTAGAATCAAGAAAACACTACAACAGCATTGTTACTCTATTGGGTTATTCAAAAGAACATGATGCCGAAGATCAGAGGGATATCGCCGCTGCTGTGGCTCTATGTCGCGTTTTCTGCAGGCTAATGGCTGCTGGGAGATTGACAAAATCTCGTGAAACGGCTGATGACGAGGTCATCATTGTTGAATGGTTGAAGAAACAAATCAGAGAATACGAAGCCTCGACACTAGTCATGCTTTTCTCGGAAGATATTAGCAGACAAAGCACAGCCTTGACTCTGCTCATACGGTTGATGAAGGAGCAAGCCAATTACCTGAAACTGCAGGACGATTCCATCTGGCGAGATGGCATATTTACGGAGATATTGCAAGCTCTAGTAGGTACCAGTGCCGCAGATGACAGAAGAACAGAATTTGTGGAGAAGTACTTGGTCAAATACGACGATATCCGCTATCACACTTTCGCTTTCTTTACGTGAGTATGTTCTGAAGAGCTCTCAGTGGATGTCCGAGCTAATGGATATAGTAAATTTTTATCTGAAGATCCGTCAGATGTCTCGTTAGAAAATACAGTCTCAATGCTGGCCGAGATTGAGAACGTCCCAGAAACGCAAGAGCAAATTGAGAGCTTCTTCGTCACTCTTCCGGCCAAGAAGCACAGCCTTCGCTCCTTAACAGCTCACAAAAGACGGGCCCAAGATGCTTGGCTAGCCATACTGGGACGTGATCTAAGCAAACCCCAACGAAAGACCGTCTTAGGACTCATGTCCCACCGTATAGCCCCCTGGTTCCTCAAGGTTGAGCTACTTATGGACTTCCTAACCGATTCTTTTGACGTCGGCGGCTCGACGTCGCTCATGGCACTTTCGGGACTCTTCTACCTAATGCAAGAAAAGAATCTTGACTATCCCCAATTCTACCATAAACTATATTCTCTGCTCGATCGCAACATTCTACATTCAAAACACCGCTCCCGCTTCTTTCGACTACTCGATACCTTCCTAGCATCCACGCATCTGCCCGCAGCTCTAGTAGCCAGTTTCATCAAGCGCCTGTCACGACTAAGCCTCCATGCCCCTCCCTCAGGTATTGTGGTAGTGGTGCCTTGGGTTTACAACCTGCTAAAAAACCATCCAAGCTGCACCTTCATGATCCACAGAAAAGCGCGCGGAGAGCGAGAAGACCCCGATCCGCAAGAGGAACAAGGCTACGGCGACCCTTTCCGCATGGACGAGCCCGACCCCATGGAGACAGACGCACTTGAAAGCAGTCTCTGGGAGATACAGATGCTGCAGAGCCATTATCATCCGAACGTAGCCACGATTGCAAAAATCATCAGTGAGCAATTTACGAAGCAGGCGTACAACCTGGAGGATTTCTTAGATCATAGCTATGGGAGTATGCTCGATGCGGAGTTGTCGAAGGATATCAAAAAAGCGCCTGAAGTGGAGTATGAGATTCCGAAGAGGATATTTACGAGATATGGTGAGGATGAGGGAAAGCAAGATAGCTTGCTTGTAAAGCTTTGGGACTTTAGCTAGTGGGGTCCGTGGAGTTACAAATGGTGTCTTTGAGCAAATACTTTAAACAAAATCGTGGCAAGCCGCGCACCTCCTTCATAACAGGCTCTCCTCAACAGTATATCCAGTCGAGACAGGCCGAACGAGTGCCCGAGTATGGACTCTCCACCACCAATATGACGCGAGAGCCTTCGCCCTAAGCAATCGAGAACGGTACATGGGGAAGATCTCTGAACATTGAACTAGTCTCATCTACACAGCAACACGAGGGGAACGAGTCTTCCAGAGCCGAACGGTCGAGCATCCATTTCATAAAACATCCAACGCGCCACACCTCCACCTTCATGAAAACCAGAACCCTCCAAACCACCCTACCTTGAACCTCCCCTCCCTCCCCGCCGGGCGCCCCCCCTTACCCAACCTAAAAAAATAACCCCATCCACCCCCGCCCCCTTTCACCCCCCCCCCCCCCCCCCCCCTCCCCCTCACCCAAAACTGCATCCAAACTCCAACCCAATCCTTAAAATTCTCTAGAAAGAACACCCAAAACCCATCTCACCCGCAACAACCACCCCTTGCACGTAATCAAGTGCGGTTTCGGATACTTTTCATCTAAGGATCCATTGATTTTAGAGGAATGATGGAGGTGTAGAAGTTGGGGAGGTAGTGTATGTTTTTTTTCCAGCGGTTGCTGTGGGAGGAAAGGGATCATCAGGGACTGAGATGCTCTAGGTGATTTTTGGGGAAAGCTGGTAATTGAGTAGAAGAAAGATGCTAGGAGGGGAGGAAGAGGTGTTCGGACTATCGACGAGGAAGAGGCTAGAGCTAGTGCTTGTATCGCAGATACCCTGGTGAAAAGGGTTGGTTGGAACGAAGACGGTCGAATGGACACAGGTGCTGTTGGAGATAGTAAAGGTTTGTTGTTGTAGTTATATTGAACTCGGATCAGGCCATTGAGGTGGTTAACATATCGGGTTGTGGAGGTGAGGGAGGAGTAGCGGGTCTAGGTTTGGTTTTAGTTGGCTGGTTGGCTTGGGAGAGGGGTGGATATGTGGGTAGGAATGGTGGCGATGATGAGACGACGAGAAAGAAGGAGGAGGAGGAGGAGGAGGAGGAGGAGGAGGAGGAGGAGGAGGAGGAGGAGGAGGAGGAGGAGTGGAAAAGAATGAGGGAGGCGGAGCGAAAGGAGCCTAGAAGAGAATAAGGCGAGACCATGCTAGAGCTCGATTGAGACACGTCAATGTCTTCTTTGCTATTCTCTTAAGATGCAAGTTGCGCGTTAGCACGCTTTTCTCCCACATGCAGTGTTCGGTGTCTGCGTTTCATATCTAGAGAAACAAACGACCTTTCGACAGCCACGAGCTTTTAGGAAAGTTGGATGAATTGTCACATGACACCTCGTTTGATGCTGCAAGAAGAACCTTATTGCTCTCAACAAGGCGTTCGGACAAAATTTGCTGGCTATGCGCATTAAGCTTTACATTAGGATCTTGATCTGACAAGGTCCGCTCGCTGTGTATGATGGAATTGACGACGCTGTTTGGCAACGCAATCCGGATTAATGTTTCGGAGGTGGATGTAAGTTCTTTACACATACAACACAAAGCTCATATCCGCCCTATTTTGCTTCTCTGCAAAAGGCCCTTGGGCATTCCCTCCTTTCCGACCAGACCTGATTTGTTGAATAGGGCCATCTTTGCTGGTCGTGATGTCGAGAAACGTTTTCCTTTCACTTGTTGCAGAGGGCGATTCCCGGGATGCCAATGACGGGAGTACTGAGCGCCCAAAGGAGCGGTGAGACAATGCTCGAATTGGGTGGCTTGGTGTTCATTTAGTAAGTGATCCAACGCTTGGGCCAATTTTCGAGGATTGAGATATGCACGGTCCGAAAGGAGGTTCAAACGCAAAGAAAGACAACACTCAAATTCGTGTGCTGGGGAAGCTATTGATGCAGCTAGATTGACCGCAACTGTCTGGAGACTGGAATCAAGCCGATAGCTGCGTCCCTCCCGGCAAAAACCAGGGGGGGGGAGGGGGTTGTCATTCAGATTCCATGTTGCTCGTAGATGAGAAGGGCAAAGCTCGGTTTACAAATGGTGAATGCCAGCTCCGCAATCTTCCGAATTCATCGTAGCTCGAGGTTTTTCTCCGCGAAGCACATGCTTCAAGTGTTGAAAATACCAGTAGTGATGGATAGAAGAGCGCGGGCGGGGTTCATCGCTGCTTCTTCTTCATCCGTGGAAGTGTTGGGTGAAAACTGCATCAGCCCATAGAGATATGGAAAAGAAGATTGGGGCAAAGGAAATCAATATTGTTGTTGCGTCGTATCAACTCGATCTTGGGACCTTGCATGGTCCAACGAGGTCTTGAACGATGGGTCCCCTCCATTTTGTACTGGCCGAGGGCCTTTGGTGTTAACGGGTGAATTAATCCCATTCATCGAATAGAACAAGTGTGGTAGCTGGCACTCGACATGTAGAGAGGATTTAGATCTTGGAGTTCGACTGTTCGCAAGGCGTGCACAGGATGATGGACTTTGATCACAGTACGGGTCGGATTTGAAAAGCGCCAAGAAATAGGTGCGCTCTAAGGGCGATGCCCTGGAAGACACCCCCAGTGGGCCAGTGCCCCCCACACGGACGACAGCTCCACTGACTCCGGTGCTTCCCCGCGGTCTCGACTGTCTGCGCCCAACAAGTCACAGACTGCCCAATTAAGGTATGTAAGTTACCTGCACAGTCAGCTATTGGGCGGCCGTGATAGGCCAAGCAATATCCCGGCGAGTTCGGGTCATCATCCCCCCCCACCCCAAAGCAATTCCGGCCCAGCTACTAGAATACTCTAGCAGGCTTCGTATTATTGAATTGGCCCCATTTGCACCATTTGCCCATGACCAGCACAGGCGTCACCTTGGCAATTCGAAAAGCCCCCCCCGTTGCTGAGGCATCATGGCTCCTCCGTCGCCCCCATCCCCACGGCGCCCTCTCCCTCATCCTGTCGAGACCACGACGAAGAATACCCGACGACGCTTCGTCCCAGAACCTGTGGAGACGACGGCAAAGAGTAGTCGGGCACCAGCGATTAAAGAGCCATTGGCCGAAGCTGGTAGCACAAGCCCGAAGCCACGCAGGTTCTTGCCGCAGCCTGTCGAAACGTCCATCAAGAGTTCCAAGAAAGAGAAAGCAGTTGGCGACGGCCTGCGGCATGACTTCACTGGCATGACGTCGTCGGCTCAGCGAACACACCCGCAACCAATTGAATCGAAGCCCAAACCCAGAAAGTTCTCCCCACAATTGATTGAGACGGTCAAGCGATCACGAAAAAGCAGCGATACTCTTCCTGCCGTTTTACATTCAGACAAAACAGAGGCTTCCCCAGGGGATCCAGATCACCCTCACCGGCAACTACGACCACGGCCTGGTGCCTTGCCAATTCCTCCGAAAAATTCGCCGGTGGTGAGCTCAGACAATATCCCTAGAGTACCAGAATCACGATTTACGTCTTCGAAACTGAGTGAAAAGGCTGCTCGACGGCACTCGTTCCGGGTACCGGATCTACCATCCATACAATCCGTGGCGGAGGAGAGCGAAGAGTCCAGTTGCCCGTCCCTATCCACCTCCCCATCTGGCAATTCGGATCAGACGGTGCTATATAAGCATGCGAACCGAGTCGGAGAGATTGGCGATGACAAAACCTCGGGATACCTACTATCACTTGCCGCCCAAGCTGCAGACAAGCAACTAAGAGAACAAGTAATGGCAGCTTATCCAAATGAGCATGATCATGAACAGGTGGATCACTTTGCCTTTGACCGGGATTCTGACGAGTCGGACGATGCGGAAGGCGAGGGTAGGCTCTCCAGAGCTGCACCGAGGCATGTGGACGGAGCTGACCAAGGATCCAAACATAGCATGGGCCATGCGGATGGTTGGAGTATGGCGGAAATGCGGAGGCATCAGGAGAAGCTTAAGAAGGAGAGGAAGGATCGCAACGTCACAAAACAACCAGAGCTTGCTCGGCAAGTCTCGGTCAAAGCAACAATACAGAATGGCAACAAAACAAAAGACGTTCAACACGCTACCGATGCTACGGGTGCTCCTAAGAGCATTATCGGCGGCTGGCAAAAAGGCGTTGGCATGGCCCCGATGCGCAATGCCGCAAGTCCACCCATGGCTGGCGAGAATCTCAAATTCCCCAAATGCTTGTCTCCCCGCCAGACCCGTCTAGATGTCACACAGCATCACCATAGGCCGAATTCTTCCGGGTCCGCCACCTCCGAAGAACGTTCAGGCCTTTGGACTCCCAACGGTGGTGCAAGCCGCAAGAACAGCACAAGTGGCCTTTGGATGGGCGTCTGCGCCGCCTCCATGCAAAATGCTCAAGGGCCCCCGAAGCTCGCTCCAACAGGACTATTAACGCCGTCTGTGGAACGAGATGATCCATTTTCGGGGAGGCCGCCTCCCAGTAATCAACAATTACCGCCAAGTCCACCGAGTTCTTTGGAGAATGAAACCTTGTGTCTTGATCGAATACTAACGCGGGAGGAAGAGCTTGACAAGGAGTTCAATGACGCCTTCGTCACTCAAATCTACAACTACCTTTCCCTGGGCTATCCATCCATGGCGCGGAAGTACGACAGCGAACTCTGCAAAATCACCAAAGTGCCGCTGGTCGAGCTCCGTCAAGATGACGAGCATACCAACGCCAAAGGTTACGTGGGCGCTCCCGAGGGTAACGGTGTCGAAATGAGTGGCGTGCAAGACGGTCAGTGTGGGCGATGGCTGGCGCTGCGTTTGTATGTAAGGGAATGGGCGAGGCAGCAGCCTGGCATGGTTGAGCGGGAAGGGGGAGCGAATAACGATTGGGGTGCTAGAGCCAGAAAAGGAAGTTGGGCAATCTAGATATAGGGCGTGGGATTGTGCATATGGGTGCCTACTTGGTGTTTGGTCGGCACCGTGGTTGCGTCGGCACTTTTGTTGTCGTTCGCTCTGCACATACGACCACTGCTTGCATCATGAACAAAAACGGTGGGGGCTGGCGTTTCGGATCAATATGGGCCGGCTACGGGATCAGGTGATCTGTCATTTATGAAGAAGATGATATGGAAATGGCGGTTCGCAGGACGGAGTGCCTAGTCTACATCTTACATATGGGGGCTTCGGGGCTTGCGGTATGATCTTCGACTGGGACTACCCATGGTGTTGACGGAAGCGGCATGAGCGCATGGTTATTTATTCTTGGAATTTTGTTTTGGTATGATTATATCAGAAGTTCTCTGTGACGGTCTTTTTGTGGTGTCCGTTGTATAGCAATTGTCGTTTTGGGTCTTTGGGGTTCTTCCCCCTTCCCCCTTCCCCCTTCCCCCTTCCCCCTTCCCCCTTCTCCCCTCCCATCTTCACCTTCCCCCCTCCCCCCCCCAACCTTTTCCTGCCTCACCTCCTCCTCCCTCTCCCTTCCCTCTCCCTTGCCCTTCCATCCCTACTCCCTTCCCCTCCATACACCCCCCACATCACCCCTCACCACCACCCAACCCCCCTACCTCCCACATACGCTCACCCCTTTCCTCTGTGTCTCAATTAATCCCTTAATGAAGTTGTATAACAAACCGGAAGAGGCTTCTGTTTCCTTCGTCTCGAGAGTCGGTTGGTTTGTGGCTTCTATGAGGGCCCACGAGAGGGGTGTGGGAAGGGAGAATGGTGGGGGGGGGGGGGTGAAAGGATGAAGGATGAAGGGTGAAGGGGGGTTTTTGGAGAGAAAGGAGGGGAGGTGGAATGAGGGAGGTGGTAATGAGGGGGCAGGGATGGTGAGGGTGAGGATGAGGGTGAAAGAGGGCGGATATGGAGGTCAGGAAGACTTGGCATGAGGCGGAGATCTATCTTTCTCCTCCTCACCTCCCTTCTCGTTTCAGATCACCCTTTACCAACTGTTGCGCTCTTATCGTCTTCATCTTCACCCATCGTTCGTCATGTTCAATCTTTGTTAGTCTCTTTCCTAGATATAAGAGTTAACGATTGTTGCGTAACAATTAGCAATCGAAGAATGGGTCGGCTTTGAAGAATTAATAGGGGTTTTGAGCGAGTGCTGGACGAAGGGGAGGAGTGAGTGAAGGATGAGAGTGTGAGGATGCGGAGAGGGATCGAGACGGGGATGAGGATGGTGAGAAGGATGAAGAAGGACGATGAGTGTTCTTTGAATAGGATAGTCTGACAAGAACCTCATCTTTCTTTTCTCAGTCCTTCACTCTCGAGCTCTCCGTTTCCTTTCCCTCCCCTTCTTCCGTTTCATCATCACCCTTTTTTTCTAGGCACGATCAACATATCGCACGCCATCCTATGCTCGTTATAACCAGCGCTTGTCGCATTACTATATTCGTTCTGAATGTTGTTTTTCGCTAATATGAGAGGAAGCGTGTTGCAGGATGTGAAGATTGCTTAATGTGACTAAGGATTCAGAGAATGATTTTGATACAGGAAGAGGTGAGAGTGAGAGGGATGGAGAAGATCGAAGGACAAGATGTACTAATGATAAGAAGAAAAGGAATGAAAGAATGTGTGATGAGAAGGCTCAAGAAGAAGAACAAGCACTCGAAAGAGTGAGAAGAAAAGAAGTTTCAGATTAGATTTTATAAAAAGCATGAGTCTTGAAAATAAACATAGTACTCAACTGTGCTGAATCTTTCATCAACCTATAAGGAAAATGCTTTATTGATCTATCGCTGTTTCTCCAAATCTCCTTGTCCACCTTCATTGCTCACGTCTCCACAATCGATATTCCCTCTGTCCCGGTTCCCCCTCCTTCCACCCTAAAGACAGCCCTCATTCGTCGACCGTCTAACCCTCAGCCGGATATATAAAGGATTGATAGCCATTCGCGAGAGCATGGGTTTCTGAGATGGCAAGGAAATTGTTGATGATGGTTGTAGTGGTGGTCATGGTGATGGGTCCTAAGGAAAGGTTGAGAGGGATGGGAAGCGATGAGGGTGGGGTGGGGAGGAGATGGGATAAGGCTCGGGGGTTTT
>JAABUY010000761.1_pt1 | contig 51745 bp, 46 predicted proteins | sample 5560271 | NCBI WGS metagenome assembly JAABUY01 (sample SAMN10711886, study PRJNA513374) | rock metagenome | isolation source: Antarctica rocks | place: Antarctica: Victoria Land, University Valley | reverse complement strand
GGGCGACGCCGCCGATCAGGAGGTCACCGGTCAGGGGCATGGGCGCACTCCTTGGGGGCAGGCGTCAGGGCGCAAGGAAGGCCAGAGGCTCTGCCTCCGGACTCCGCCAAAGGGCAGGCCCTTCGGACACCGTTGCGAGAGAGTTCTTATGGATGCGGGTCCGGGGGCGTGGCCCCCAGCGGGGTCAAGGGGCAGAGCCCTTTGCCCTGCCCGCCTCACATCACCGCGCCCAGCTGCCACGGCACGAACTCGTTGTCGCCGTATCCGGCCTGCTCGCTGAGGCTCCTCTCCCCCGACGCGACCGCCAGCAGCAGCGCGAAAATCCGCTCGCCTGCTGCCTCGATCGTGTCGGTGCCGGTGACGATGCCGCCGCAATCCAGGTCCATGTCCTCACGCATCCGCTCGTACATCGGCGTGTTGGTCGCGAGCTTGACGCACGGCGACGGCTTGAACCCCGAGGTCGAGCCGCGCCCGGTGGTGAAGCATACCAGGTTGCAGCCGCCCGCCACCTGCCCGGTCACCGCAACCGGATCGTAGCCCGGCGTGTCCATGAACACGAAGCCACGCGCGGTGACCGGCTCGGCATATTCGTAGACCGCCTCCAGCCGTGCGCTGCCGCTCTTCGCCACCGCGCCCAGCGACTTCTCCAGGATGGTCGTGAGCCCGCCGGCCTTGTTGCCGTGCGACGGGTTGTTGTTCATCTCCGCCCCGTGCCGCGCCGTGTAGTCGCGCCACCAGTCGATGCGCTCCACCAGCCTCGCCGCCACCTCCGGCGTCGCGGCACGCCGCGTCAGCAGGTGCTCGGCGCCGTAGACCTCCGGCGTCTCGGCCAGCACCGCGGTGCCGCCATGGCGCACCAGCAGGTCCGAGGCGTGGCCGAGCGCAGGGTTCGCCGAGATGCCGGAGTAGCCGTCCGAGCCCCCGCACTCCAGCGCCAGCACCAGCCCGGATGCCGGCTGCGTGGTGCGACGCGCCGCCCCCACGACGTCCAGCATCGAGCGCACCGCCTCGATCCCCGCCTCGACGGTCCTGCGCGTCCCGCCGGTGCCCTGGATGGTCATGGTGCGCAGCGTCCCGCCCTCGACCAGGCCGTGGCGCTCCAGGATCTGCGGGATCTGGTTGGTCTCGCAGCCCAGGCCGATCATCACCACGCCGCCGACGTTGGGATGCGCCGCGTAGCCGGCCAGGGTGCGCGTCAGGTAGCGGTAGCCCTCGCCCTCCTGGCTCATCGCGCAGCCGCCGCCGTGGCCGAGCGCCATCACCCCGTCGATCCCCGGGTGCCCGTCCAGCCCGCCGCCGCGGTTGAAGTGGTCCGCCACCGCGCGCACCACCGTCGCGGAGCAGTTCACGGAGGCAATCACCGCCACGTAGTTGCGCGTGCCGACCCGCCCGTCGGCGCGCAGGTATCCCTGGAAGGTGGCGCGCGCGCCTTCCGGCAGCAGGATCGTCGGCCGCGCGTCGGCGCAGAACTCGTGGATCAGGCCCAGCTCGCTCATCGCGGTGTTCTGGGTGTGGACGTGCTCGCCGGCGGCGATGTCGCGGGTCGCGAAGCCGATCACCTGGCCATACTTGCGCACCGCCGCGCCGCCCGCGATCGGGCGCAGCGCCATCTTGTGCCCGAACGGCACCCGCTCGCGCGGACGCGGGCGATCGGGGCCGGCGAACTCCCCGGCCTCCAGGGCGCGCCGGGCGACCGCGACGTTGTCGGTGGCGTGGAGCAGGATCAGCTTCTCGCCTCCGCTGTGCACGGCGTCGAGCTTCGCCATGCCGATGCGCTGGCCATGGGCCACGGGCAGTGCATCGATGTCGGTCGTGGCGTGCGTCTGCGACGGCCCATCCGTGACCATGCCCCTCCTCCCTCGCATGCCGTTGTCCAGCACGTCGGCGTCTTCATACGACGAGGTCCGCGTGCAGCATCAGGCTGCCCGCGGATATCCGGTCCGCGCAGACTTAGGCACGCCTGTTTCAGGCTGGCCATTCCCGTTTGCACCGCGACCCATGCATATTCCGGTATGACACGAGGGTGAGCTTCTGCTGGTCTGGTGGACGCCGGGCTTGGGGTGTTCCACGGGATCGGAGGGTTTGGATGGCCTGGCGATTGTTCGGCCGGGAGTTCGAGCCGGAGGCGATCCGGCTGATCAAGGAGCGTGGGGGTCTCGATCGTGCAGGCCGGTCGCGACCTGGGCGTTGGCGAGACTGTGTCGCGGCGCTGGATCAAGGAGTTCAGCTCCGAGCACGGGCAGGCCTCTCCTGGCCAGGGGCAGGTCAGGCCGGAGCAGCACGAGATTGACCGCCTGCGGCGCGAGGTCGCCGTACCGGCCCGTCAGGGCCATGTGCAGCCCATCGTTGGTGTCGTCCATCGCCGCCACGATCGCCAGGGTGGACAGGCCGGCGAACATCCCGCCATGACCGGCACCTCGCCCAGGACGTGGCCGAACACGACTTCGAGGAGGGCGGCCATGCCGATCCTGACGGCCAGCGGCGTGCCGCCCTGCCTGAAGATGCAGGGTGTGGCCCTGAAATCGACGCTGGCGCCCATGCAGACACAGAACACGGCCAGGATCGTCAGCGCGCCGGTGAACAGTGCCCCTGTGAAGGTGCCGAGGAACCGCGGCGTTCCCTCTTCCATCGGTCGTCCGACGGACCAGGGCCGTCGAGGCTGCCGTCAGGTCATGTTCGGTTCTGCTCTCGCAGCGCCTCGACAACGCGGAGGAACGCCAGTTGGCCAGGGTCGACGAGGCCGACGCTGCCGGCGCCGAACATGCGGGCGCGGCCGAGCTTGTTGGGCCTGGTCCTGAAGGTCTCGACCGCGTCCCGCGCGGCAGCGATCGCGGCCGGCAGCATGTCGCCCATGTCGCCCTCGGGGACGCCTTCGAGGGCCGTCACCACTGCGTCGAGGCTGTCCAGCACTGTCTTGTCGCCGAGGCTGCCCTTGCCGCGTGCCATCATCGCCTCGAGCGCGCCTCGCACGATGGCCGGGATCTCCGCGGCCGGCACCCGGTCCCGGCCCCTGGTCGCCTTCGCGGCCGACAGGAACGCGGTGGCAACCAGCGTGCCGTAGGACGATGACGACACGCGCTGGAAGGCCTTGGCGCATTCCATGAAGGCCAGGCCGACATCGGCCGGCAGCGCGGCCGACGAGGCCTCCAGGAAGCCGCGCGACACCGTGACGCCGAGGTCGCCGTCGCCGAGCGCGCCGTCGGCGGCGTTCAGTTCGGCGGCGAAGCCCTCCGCCGCCGTGGCGACCCGCCCGACGGCTGCGGCCAGGGCCGGGGCGGTCACCTCCGCCATCACGCCACCGTCCAGTAGGCGCAGTGGGCCGGAGCCTTGAGGAGACGTTCCAGCTCGCTGTCGAGCCGGCAGACGGTCACGGTGGCGCCGGCCATCTCCATGGATGTCGCGTAGCGGCCGACGAGCGGCATCGCGATCCCGACGCCGAGTTCGTCGAGCCGGGCCTTGGCGCGCCGATACATGATGTAGAGCTCCTCCAGAGGCGTCGCGCCGAGGGAATTGACCAGGATGGAGATCCTGTCGCCCCTGCCGAGCGGCATGTCGGCCAGAAGCCGGTCCATCATCTCGTCGGTGATCGCGTCGGCGGGCTTGATCCTGTCTCGCCAGATGCCCGGCTCGCCGTGGATGCCCATGCCCATCTCCATCTCGTCCTCGCCGAGCTGGAACGTCGGCCTGCCGGCCTGGGGCACCGTGCAGGGCGACAGCGCCATGCCGATGGACCGGCAGGCGTCGGCCGCCTTCCGGGCGGCGAGGGTGACTTCCTCCAGGCTGGCCCGCTCCTCGGCGCGCGCGCCCGCGATCTTGAACGCGTAGATCATCCCCGCCACGCCCCGGCGCTTCGACCGCTCCTCCGACCCCGCGGAGGCGACATCGTCGGCCAGCACCACGGTCGTCGAGGCGAGGTCCTCCAGCTCGAGCATCTCGCCCGCCATGTCGAAGTTCATGACGTCGCCGCCGTAGTTGCCGTACAGGCGCACCACCCCGGCGCCGCCGTCGGCCCTGCGCATGGCCTCCGCCATCTGCTCCGCGGACGGGCTCGCGAAGACGTCGCCGATCGCCGCGGCGTCGAGCAGCCCCGTGCCGACATAGCCGCCGAAGACCGGAAGGTGACCGGACCCGCCGCCGGTCACGAGGCCGACCTTGCCCGGCGTGGCGCCGCCCGCCCGTGCGATCACCCTCGGGCTTGGCTGGGCGTAGATGCCGGGATGGGCGGCGCACAGGCCGTCCAGCATCTCGTCGACGTAGTCGATCGGCCTGTTCAGGATCTTCTTCACGCGGCTGCCTCCTGGGCGGGTGTCGAGACGTTGGCGCGTCGGCGCGCGCGACGGGCGTTGATCCGTTCGATGGCGATCGGCAGGCCGGTCCCGGCCAGGATCAGCAGTCCTACCACCAGGCGCTGCCAATAGGTCGGCACCCCGATCAGCAGGAGCGACGAGTTGATCATGGTGATGACGAGCACGCCGATGACGGTGCCCGACACCGTGCCGTGCCCGCCCGTGATCCGGCCCCCGCCCAGCACCACGGCGGCGATCACGTTGAGCTCGCTGCCCACCAGGTCGAAGGGGTTGGCGATGCGGATCAGCGTCACGTGGGTCACGCCCGCGAGGCCCGCGATGCCGCCGGCCAGCATGAAGACGGCGAGCTTGACCCGCCGGACGTCGATGCCGATGCGCTCGGCCGCCTCCTCGGAGCCGCCGAGCGCATAGACCTTGCGGCCGAACAGGGTGGCGTTCAGCAGGAAGGAGGCGAGCGCCGCCACCAGCACGAAGTTGAGGAACGCCATGGGCAGCTGCACCAGGCGCCCGCTGGCGAGGTGGAACGCGAGCAGCGGCTGGCGCGAGTAGGCCACCATCTCGGCGGGCAGCGTGCCGTAGTAGAGCGTGCCGACGAACGTCAGCAGCGCGCCGCGGAACAGGCTGAGGGTCGCGAGCGTGACGATCAGGGTGGGCAGGCCGAGCAGGCCGATCATCAGCCCGTTCACCAGCCCGAGCGCGGCGCCGATCGAGACGCCGATCGCGAAGATCGCCGCGATGGGCAGGTGCGCCCCGGAGACGATCAGCAGCTTGCAGGTGGCGTAGAGCGCGAAGGCGCCGATGGCCGTGAACGACACGTCGATGCCGCCCGCCGCCAGCACGATCAGGACGCCGATCGCGAAGATCCCGGTGACGATCGTGTTGCGCAGCAGGTCGACCAGGTTGGGGGCCGACAGGAACGCGGGGTTCAGCAGCGAGAACAGCAGCGCGAGGGCGAGTCCCGTCGCCAGCACGATGCCCTGCGGCGAGGCGGCGAGGCGCGACAGGGTCCTGCCCATCAGGCGGTGGCCTCGGCGACCCGGGCGGCGATCTCGCCCTCCGAGGCGCTGTCGCCGGAAAAGCTCGCCGTCAGCCGGCCCGCCGCCATCACCAGGATGCGGTCGCTGAGGGCCAGAGCCTCGCCGATGTCGTCCGTCACCACCAGCACGGCCGTGCCCCCGGACCGCAGCGCCACCAGGAGCTCGTGGATGTCGCGCTTGGACCCCACGTCGACCCCGACCGTGGGGCTGTTCAGGATGACGAGGGCCGGGCCGCGTTCCAGCCAGCGGGCCAGCACCACGCGCTGCTGGTTGCCGCCGGAGAGCTGCGCCACGGGTGCGCCGATCGCCCCCAGCCTGATCCGCAGCCGGTCCGTCGCCGCCCTGGCGCGCCGGGTGAGCCCGCCCGAGTCGAGCCAGCCCAGCCGCCGGTCGCGATCGAGGCTGGAGACCACGATGTTGTCGCGGATCGGCTGATCCAGGAACAGGCCTTCGGACAGGCGGTCCTCCGGCACGTAGGCGATCCCTGCCGCCATGGCGTCGCGCACCGATCCGAACCGCCTGCGCCGCCCCGCGACCGCGAGCGTGCCGCCGTCGGGCGCGGTCGCGCCGAACAGGGACAGGGCCAGCTCGGTCCGGCCCGACCCGAGCAGGCCCACGATCGACACGATCTCGCCGCGGTGCAGGTCGAGATCGACGTCGCGGTACTCGCCGAGACGGGTCAGGCCGCGGGCGGAGAGGAACGGCTCTGCGACGGTATGCGGCTGGCGCGGCAGGCGTTGGCTGTCGACCGCCCGGCCGGTCATGGCGGCCACCAGCGCGGCCGCGGTGAAATCCGCGGCCGGCCCGGCGGCCGCAAGCCTGCCGTCGCGGATCACCGTCACGCTGTCGCACACGGCGAAGATCTCCTCGATCTTGTGGCTCACGAAGACGAAGGAGACGCCCTGCGTTCTCAGGGTGGAGACGAAGCGCAGGAGCTGGCCGACCTCCCTGCCGGTCAGGGCGGTGGTGGGCTCGTCCATCACGATGATGCGCGCGTCGTTGGCGAGCGCGCGCGCGATGGCGACGAGCTGCTTGGACGCGACCGGCAGGCGCTCGACCGGCGTGTCGAGATCGAGGCTCACCCCCATGCGATCGAGCGTCGCGGCGGCGAGGCGCCGGCGGCGTCGCGGATGCACGAGCCGCTGCCTCGCGGCCGCGGCGTGCAGGAAGGTGATGTTCTCGCCGGCCGTGAGGTTGGGGAACAGGGAGAAGTCCTGGTAGATCACGGACAATCCGGAGGCGATCACCTGGCCCGGGTCGGTGCCGACCGCCCTGCCGAACAGCAGCACCTCGCCGGAATCGGCCTTCACGACGCCCGACAGGATCTTGATGAGGGTGGACTTGCCCGACCCGTTCTCGCCGGCGAGGCATCGCACCTCCCCCGCACCCAGGACGAGGTCGATGTCCTGCAGCACCCGTGCCGCCCCGTAGGATTTGTGGATGCGACGCATCTCGAGAACGGAGTCTGGCAAGCAGATCCTCGGAACTGGCGATGGGGCCGTGGGCCGGCGTGTCCGCGTGCGACCCGGACCGCCGCGGTCGGTGCCGGCCCGGCGTCCGGCGCCTGGTCCGGGCACGACGCCGGGCCTGGTCGCGCCGTTCCGCCCGGGCCGGTTCCCGGCCGCCCTGGGCCGTGGGGAGGCGCTCAGAAGTTGAACTTGGCCATGTTGCCCTTGTTGCAGTCGACCCAGGCCTGGCCGGTGATCACGTGGCCCTTGAGGATCACCTTCTCGTAGCCCTCGACCCCGAGGTCCATGCCGTCCGTCACCGGCTTGCCGTCGAGGGCCATGGCGGCGACCTTGTCCACCACGTACCCCGCCTTGGCCGGGTCCCAGAAGGAGATCTGGGCGATGCTGCCGCTCTGGATGTAGGGGCCGGCGATCGACGGCAGGCTGGTGCCCACCACGGACACCTTGCCGCCGAGGCCGGCGTCCTCCGTGGCCAGGGCCGCCCCCGCCACGTCGGTGCTGGCGCTGCCCTGGATGCCCTTCAGGTTGGGGTGCGCCTGGAGCAGCTCCTTGGTCTTGGTGTAGGCGACCTGCTGGTCCTCCAGGCTCTCCTGCTTGTCGGCCACGAGCGTCATCCTAGGATACGCCTTCTTCTGCCGCGCCACGGCGGCGTCCACCCACTGGTTGTGGGTCTTGGCGGTGAGGTGGCCGACGAAGACCGCGTATTCGCCCTCCTCGCCCATGGACTTCGCCAGCACGTCCATGAGGTGCTCGCCGAACGCGGCGTTGTCGAAGGCCTCGACGTCGTAGGTGACGTTCCTGAGATCGGAGCCCTCGTGGCCGATCACCACGATCTTGCTATCGAGCGCCTTTTTGAGGACGGGCTCCATCGACTCCGGCGAGTTCGGCACCACCGTGATGGCGTCGACCTTCTTGGCGATCAGGTCCTCGACCATCTGGTTCTGCAGGGCCGCGTCGGCGGAGGCCGGCCCCACCTCGGTGGCGTTCTGCCCGGTGTCCTTGGCGAAACGCTTGACGCCCTCGTCCATGCGGTTGAACCAGGCGACACCGGCGATCTTCACCACGGTGGTGATGGTGTACTTCCTGCCCTGCGCCTGGGTGAGGCCGGCGGTGCCGGCGAGCAGCGCCGCCGCGACGGCCGCGCCCGCAATGGTCCTGGATCGGGTTCTCACGATGGTCGTCCTCCCTGGCGCGTCCGGGTTCTGGGATGCTGGGCGATTGCGGCTCGCCCATGTCGGCCCGTGCGCCTCGGCATCTGTAGTCGGCTCTGCGGCGGGCGTAAATCCGGCCGGCCTCACGGGCGGGCGGGCGGGCGCGCGAGCCAGCGCAGGCGTGCCCGCCCGGCGAACACGCGCGCCGACATCACCGCCACGAGCAGTCCGCCGAAGAACAGGTCGCGCATGAAGGCGCTGAACGAGAGGAAGTTGAGCCCGCTCGAGATCAGCTGGAGCAGCAGCACGGCCAGGATCACGCCGCTCACCGTGCCGAAGCCGCCCGACGGACTCACGCCCGCCAGGATGTTGATCAGCACGACGAGCAGCATGTAGGAGCTGCCGTAGTCGGCATAGGCGGAATTGGCGCGGCCCAGCACCACGAGGCCGGCGAGGGCCGAGATCAGGCCGCTCGCCGCATAGATCGACAGCAGCAGCCGACGTTCCGGGATGCCGGCGAAGCGGGCCGCGACCGGGTTGGCGCCGTACAGGCGGGTCTGCAGCCCGAAGCCGCTGAAGCGCAGCACGAGGCCGAGCAGGATCGCCACCGCGGCGAAGACGAGGAGCGGGAACGGCACCAGGCCGCCCAGGGAGGCGTTGACGAGGCCCGGGTACCACTCCGGCAGGCCGGTGACGGCCGGGCCTCGCGTGACCACGATGCCGAGCCCCGCCACGAGCTGCATGGTGCCGAGCGTGGCGAGGATCGCGGGAAGCCGGGCGTAGCCGATGAGGACGCCGTTCAGGACGCCGCACAGCGTGCCGGCGAGCAACGCGGCGGGCATGGCGGCCCAGCCGTGGCCGCCCTTCAGCATCAGGGCCGCGACGATCGAGGCCAGGTTGGCGACGCTCACGACCGACAGGTCGATACCCCCCGAGATCATCGTCGGCAGCACCGCCAGGGCCATCAGGCCGAACTCGGGGAACTGGAACCCCATCGAGCTCAGGCTCGCAAAGGAGAGGAAGTTCGGGTTGGCGGCGCCGATGGCCAGGAAGGTGGCCACCGTGAGCGCCAGCAGGCCGATCAGGAAGGAACGCGAACTGCCCTCGTGTCGCCCCATCATTCCTCCCCCTTCCTCGTGACAACCCGAGCCCGTCCCACCGTAGCGCCGGGAAGACAGTGCGCCCGGTGTCGCCATAGGCGAGGCAGTAAGCAAGGTTGAGGCTCTGCCTCAAACTCCGCCAAAGGGCGAGCCCTTTGGAATCCATGACTTAAGAAAGGCCGGTCCAGGGGCGGCTCGCCCCTGGCGGGTCTGGGCGTAGCTGCCCAAAGGTTCCAATGGCCCTCTTGGGCCGTTGGAATGGGCAGCGGAGGGAGAGCCCAGCCTTGCTTGCTGCCCGACAGCCAGGGGCCGGTTCGAAACCGGCCTGCCACCGCCGGGAGAAGCAGCTTGACACGGCATCGGCTCCAGGCACATGCCTGACGGTAAAAAACGGGTGCCGCAACGAGTTCGGCCGTGGACCGGGGGAAGCGATGGACAGGCGTGGAGTCATCAGCGGCGGTGTCGGCCTGGCTCTGGCGACGGCGCTTCCGCGCCTGGTGCGAGCCGCCCCCGGCAAGCCGATCAGGATCGGCTACAACGTCTCGACCCTGGCCAATCCGTTCTTCCAGGGCATGACGAAGGGCGTGGTCGACGCGGCCAAGCGGTTCCCCGCCATGACGCTGCTCAACACCAACGCGAACGGCGACGCCAACACCCAGGCCAGCATGGCGGTGGACCTGATCAACCAGGGCGTCGACGCCCTGATCCTCAACCCCATCAACGCCAATGCCATCGTCCCGGTGGTCCAGCAGGCCGACAGGAAGAAGATCCCGGTCTTCACCCTGGACCGCGGCGCCGCCTGCGGCGACTGCCAGACCAACTTCCTCGAGACCGACAACGTCGCGATGGGGCGCGAGGGCGCGCGCTACATCGCCGAGCAGCTCAGGAAACGCTACGGCAAGATCCAGGGCAACGTGGTCGACCTCGTCGGTCTGATCGGCACCACGGCGGGCGACGACCGCGACAAGGGCTTCATGGACGAGTTCAAGGCGATCGCGGAAGGCAACCCCGGCCTGAAGCTGGTGGCGCGCCAGGAAGGCCAGTTCGACCAGGAGAAGTCGTTCAACCTGATGAGCCAGATCATGGCGGCGAACCCGCAGATCGACGCCGTGTTCAACGGCAACGACGACAATGCGGTGGGGGCGCTGCGCGCGGTCCGCCAGGCGAGCCGCAACGTGCCGATCGGCGACCCGAAGCACATCATCATCATCGGGATCGACGGCACCCGGCAGGCGCTGACCGCGGTCCGCAAGGGCGACATGGACGCGACTCTGTCGCAGAACCCGCTGACCATGGCGGCGCAGTCGGTGAAGTACGTCGACATGTTCTACAACGGCGACAGGTCGGAGATCCCGGCCCATCAGTTCTGGCCGCACATCCTGATCACGAAGGACAACGTCGACAGCCCGGAGGTCAAGTCCTACGGCTTGTGGAGCGAGGTCGTCTAGGCGGACGGCGGGAGGCGCTGCGATGGCTCTCCTCCTCGACATGCAGGGCGTCTCGAAGGCGTTCCTGGGCGTGCCGGTGCTCACCGACGTCTCGATGACGCTGCGCACCGGCGAGGTCCTCGGCATCGTGGGAGAGAACGGGGCCGGGAAATCGACGCTGATGAAGATCCTGGCCGGCATCCACCGGCCGGACGGCGGATCGATCCGGCTCGACGGCGAGGCCTTCGAGCCGCATACTTCTCGCGATGCGCTCGCGGCGGGCATCAAGGTCGTCCACCAGGAACTCAGCCTGTTCCCGGACCGCACGGTCGCCGAGAACATCTTCGCGGGCGTGCTGCCCAGGACGCGGCTCGGCACGATCCATCGTCGCCGCCTCCTGCGCGACACGCGCTCGGTGCTGAAGCGGGTCGGGCTCGACATCGCGCCGGGCGCCAGGACACGCAGCCTGCCGCTCGCGCAGCGCCAGCTCGTGGAGATCGGCCGCGCGCTGTCGCAGAAGGCGCGCATCATCGTGATGGACGAGCCGACCGCGACCCTGACCGGCCACGAGGTCGAGTTCCTCATGGGCACCATCCGGGCCCTGAAGGCGGACGGCGTCGGCGTCATCTTCATCAGCCACCACCTCGAGGAGGTGTTCGCGATCTGCGACCGCATCGCCGTGATGCGCGACGGGCGCAGCGTCGACGTCCGGCCCGCCGCCGGGTGGACCGAGGCCACCATGGTGCAGGTCATGGTGAACCGCTCGATCGACAAGTTCTTCCCCAAGCGGGACATCGCGCCCGGCGCGGTCCTGCTCGACGTGAGGCGGCTGACCAGCAAGGGCCGCTTCAGCGACGTCTCGTTCACCGTCAGGGCGGGGGAGATCTACGGCCTCGCCGGGCTGGTGGGCGCCGGACGGAGCGAGGTGCTGAAGACGATCTTCGGGGTGCTGCCCGTCACCTCCGGGCACATCCGGGTGGACGGCGAGGCCTACCTGCCCCGCTCTCCCCGGCACTCGCTCCGAAAGGGGATCGTGCTGACGCCGGAGGACCGCAAGCTCGAGGGCCTCGTGCTGCCGTTCTCGATCCGCAGCAACGTCGCGATGTCCACCCTCGGCGCCCTGTCCCGCTGGGGCATCCTGTCGGCGCGCGCGGTGGCGGCGCTGGCCGAGACGTCGATCCGCTCGCTGCGCATCCGGACCCCCTCGGCGGGCCAGGAAGTGCGCCGCCTGTCGGGCGGCAACCAGCAGAAGGTCGTGCTCGCCCGCGCCATCAGCGTGGCGCCTCGCGTCTTCATGCTCGACGAGCCGACCCGCGGCGTCGACGTGGGGGCCAAGGTGGAGGTCTACACCCTCATCGGCGAACTCGCCGCCAGGGGCGCCGCCATCCTGATCGTGTCGTCCGACCTGCTCGAGCTGCTCGGCCTGTGCGACCGGATCGGCGTGCTGCGCGCCGGCCGGTTCGCCGGCGAGGTGGCGCGGCGCGACTACAGCCAGGACCGCATCATGTCGCTCGCGGCGATCGGATAGGCGGGTGGGTGGCGACCCGACCTCGATCCCGGCCGACCGCAGGCCCGCCGGCAGGGCCAGGCTGAAGGCGGACCTGAGCGACCTCACTGTGCTGGCCGTCCTTCTCGCCATCGTGGCCTACCTGTCGCTCTCGACCGCCTCGTTCCTGTCCACCGCCAACCTGATGGCGATCCTGGTGGCGACGTCGCTGATCGCGATCGTGGCCTGCGGCCAGACCTTCGTGATCATCACCGGCGGCATCGACCTGTCGTCCGGGTCCGTGGTGGCGCTTTCGGGCATCGCGGCCGCCATGGCCATGCAGGGGCACGTGCCGGTGCCGCTCGCGGTGGCGCTCGGCGTGCTGGTCGGGGCGGGCTGCGGCCTGTTCAACGGCCTGGCGGTGACGCTGCTCGGCATGAGCCCCTTCATCGTGACACTGGCGTCGATGGCGATGGCGCGCGGGCTCGCCTTCATCCTGCCCGGCGGCGCCACGCTGTTCGGCTTCGACGAGAGCTTCGATGCCATCGGCGGGGGCCTCGCGGGCTTCTTCCCCGTGGCGGGCATCATCTCGCTCGCGGCCCTGGGGACCGGGGCGTTCGTGCTGGGCAGGACGGTCTTCGGCAGCGAGGTGTATTCGGTCGGCGGGAACCGCGAGGCCGCCGTGATGACCGGCATCCCGGTGCGGCGGACCCTGCTGGCCGTCTACGTGATCTCGGGGGCGCTGGCCGGCCTCGGCGGCATCATCCTGGCGGGGCGGCTCGACTCGGCGCAGCCGATCGCGGCCAGCGGCCTGGAGCTGAACGCGATCGCCGCGGTGGTGATCGGCGGGGCCTCGCTGTTCGGCGGCCGCGGCTCCATGCTGGGCACCATCCTCGGCGTGCTGCTGATCGGCGTCATCAACAACGGCCTGACCCTGCACAACGTCGAACCCTTCTGGGTGCAGTTCATCCAGGGTGCCGTGATCTTCCTCGCGGTCTCGTTCGACTCGCTCAACACCAAGCGCAAGGCGTCGTCCTAGGGCGTCTTCGCCGCCGCCGGGATGCGCGCCGGCACAGGATCGCGAGTCGTTCATCGGGGGGAGGCGCCATGGCGATTCCATCGTGTCCGGAACTGTTCTAGTACAGCCCGGCGGGCGGACCCGCTGATCCAGGCCGAGGAGTCGTCCGTCGGACCGGGGTCGCTGGCCGCCGGTCCGGCGCCGGAGACGCGTTGCGCAGCGCCCCCTCCGGTGCGCCCTCCGCCCGGCGCCCAGGCGTCCCGGTCCGGGCCGTCGGCGGCGCCGGACGCAGGCAGAACAGGAGACAGCCATGCAGTACAGGACTCTGGGCCGGTCGGGTCTGAAGGTGTCGGTCCTCACCATGGGGACCTTCACGTTCGGGGGCCAGGGGGCCTTCGCCATGACGGGCAGCCAGGGGGTCGCCGAGGCGCAGCGCCTGATCGGCACCTGCCGGGACGGGGGCATCAACCTGTTCGACACCTCGAACATGTACTCGCTCGGCCTCTCCGAGGAGATCCTCGGGGAGGCCCTCGGCGCCAGCCGCAACGACGTGCTGATCTCCTCCAAGGCCCGCATGCGCATCGGCGACGGGCCCAACGACGAGGGCGCGTCGCGCCACCACCTGGTCCGCGAATGCGAGCGGAGCCTGAAGCGGCTGAAGCGCGACCACATCGACATCTACTACATGCACGAGTGGGACGGCATTACGCCGCTCGAGGAGACGCTCGGCGCGCTCGACAGCCTCGTGACCCAGGGCAAGATCCGCTACATCGGCTGCTCGAACTATTCCGGCTGGCACGTCATGAAGGCGCTGGGTGTCAGCGACCTCGGGAACCACCCGCGCTTCGTCACCCAGCAGATCCACTACACCCTGGAGGCGCGCGAGGCCGAGTACGAGCTGCTGCCGATCTCGGTCGACCAGGGGCTCGGCGTCCTGATCTGGAGCCCCCTCGCGGCGGGCCTGCTGTCGGGCGCCCATCGCCGCGACCGGCCCGTGCCGGCCGGCTCGCGGCAGGCCAAGGGCTGGACGGAGCCACCGATCCGCGACATGGAGCGGCTGTGGTCCATCGTCGACGCCCTGGTCAGGATCGGCGACGCGCGCGGCGTCTCCGCCGCCCAGGTCGCCCTTGCCTGGGTCCTGGAGCGGCCGGGCATCACCTCGGCGGTGGTCGGCGGGGAGAACGAGGCGCACTTCAGGGACAACATCGCCGCCGTGGACCTGCGGCTCACGGACAGCGAGCGCGAGGCGCTCGACGAGGTCAGCGCCATCCCGATGATCTACCCATATTGGCACCAGGGCCAGTTCGCCCGGGACCGGTTCAGTGACGCCGACTGGGCGCTGCACCGCGGCAACCCTTACGCGCGCTAGAACCGTGTCCTGACAATCGATCTGACTTGTCCGGGAGCCGCCCTCTCCTGGGACACACGCTCCCGATGACAACGATCCTCTGAAATGACCGATGAAGCAGGCAAGGTTGAGGCTCTGCCTCAAACTCCGCCAAAGGCTCGCCTTTGGGATCCAATACTTAAGTAAAGCCGGTCCAGGGGGGCTCGCCCCCGCCTTGAAGCAGGGGCGGGTCCGGGCGGAGCTGCCAAAGGTTCCGACGATCCGCTTGGATCGTTGGAATGGCAGCGGAGGGAGAGCCCGGCCTTGCCTGCTGGCAGGCTGATGTCAGCGACCGCCACGGGTCTTGGCGCACCGGAAGCGGTCCACCAGTGTACAGGTCCGTGGCCGGTTTCGGGCCCGGAGAGACAGGAGAGAGTGCCGCATGGTCGAGCGCGTCGGCTTCATCCACACGGTCGGCTTCCTGGTGGACGAGTTCCGCGTCCGCATGCGGGGCGAACTGCCGGGCGTGGACTGCTTTCACATCCTCGACGAGAGCCTGCTGCAGGACCTGCTCCGCGGCAAGCCCGAGGCGGCCGTCCACCGCCGGGTGGTGCAGCAGATCCTCGCTGCGGCCGACGCCGGGGGCGACCTCATCGTCATGACCTGCTCGTCGACGTCGCCCGCGGTCGACATCGCCCGCCAGGTCCTGGACCGGCCCATCCTCAAGATCGACGACCCCATGGCGGAGGCCGCCGTCGCGACGGCGCGGCGCATCGGCCTCGTCTGCACGGCGAGCAGCACGGTCGGGCCGAGCACGGCGCTGCTCCGCTCCCACGCCGCGGCGAAGGGACGCGAGATCACGGTCGTGCCCATGCTGCAGGCCGACGCCTATACGGCTCTCATGCGGGGCGAGCGTGCCGAACACGACAGGCTGATCCGCGAAGCCGTCACTCAGGCCGCGGCGACGGTCGACACGGTGGTGCTGGCGCAAGCCTCGCTGGCGCATCTGCGGGACGAGCTCGCCGCCGTCCTCTCCGTGCCGGTCCTCGCCAGCCCCGCGCTGCTGATGCAGGCCTTGACCGAGCGCTGCACCACTGGGCGGGCGGGAAGCGTTGCCTCCGGGTGAGCGGGTCTGGCTGGCTCCGCACCCGATCATCCTCGGTGGGGACACGCCGGCGTAGGCTGCCGTTTGATGCTGTTATCGAGGACAGACAACGGAGCTTAACGCGCGCCCGTTACAATCTGGTCGCATCATCCAGTCTGATGATGGTCCTCGCGTTGGTTGAACTCGTCGCCAGGGTGTTGATGACGCCGGTACGCAGGGCACCGAGAATGGCTGCGGCCTTGGTGTTCTCGCTTGCGATCGCGACGACGTCGGGAATGCGCAGGAGGTCGCGCGTGTTCAGCCCGATGACCCTGCCCTGCATCTCGGTCGTCGACGGCTGGCCCTGTATGTCGATGAAGTCGTAGCCCATGATGTCGCCGATGGTCCCGGACAGCCTCGCCTCCGCGACCTCCTGCGGCGAGAACCATCCCATCCTGACCATGTTGCTGTCCTCGCTCAGGTCGCCGATGCCGACCAGCGCCACGTCCGCCCGTCGCGCCCGGTCGAGCACCATCTTGACCGTCTCGTTCTGGTACAGCGCGTCGCGCAGCATCATGTTGGCGACCAGGGCCGGGGCGTAGAGGGTCTCGCTGTCCCCGCCGAAGCGCACCGCCAGGCGCCGGCCGATGTGGTCGGGGTTCATCGTCTCCCCGGCGCGAGCCGAGCCGCCGATCGCGGAGACGAAGGTCACGGCCCGTCGCACGGACGGCACGACGGCCTCCGCCACGGCCGCCACGTTGCGCCCCATCCCGGTCGCCACGATCATGCCGTCGCTCAGCGTTCGGACCAGGTGGCTCGCGACGAGGCTGCCGACGGCAAGACGCTGGCCCTGCGGGTCGCGCTGGTCCACAGCGACGAGCAGCCGGTCGATGCCGAACCGGCGGATGAACTCCTGCTCGAGGTCGGCGCGCACGCCAGGCTGATGGTGCACCCGGATCTCGACCACGCCCTCCTCGCGCGCGCGCTTCAGCAGCCGGCTGATCCGGGCACGGGACATGCCGAAGCGCCTGGACAGCTCTTCCTGGGTGACGTCGTCGTAGTAGTAGAGGCTGGCGATCGCCACGACCGTGTCGCCCGGGATCTCTCCCCAGTCGGCACGGTTCTTGTCGGTCGCGGCGCTCATCTCACCTCAGCGGCGGTCACCTCAGCGGCGGGCATTGTCCTCGATTTCCTGGATGCGCCTGACCTTGGGCCCGGAGCGTTGCGGCTCGAACTCGGACCTCAGCCAAGCACGCACGATCGTCTTCGCCAACTCCGGCCCGACCACGCGGGCGCCGATGGTCAGCACCTGGGCGTCGTTGCTCTTGCGGGCGCGCTCGGCCGAGTAGGTGTCGTGGCACTGCGCCGCGCGGATGCCGCGGACCTTGTTGGCGGTGATCGCCATGCCGATGCCGGTGCCGCACAGCAGGATCGCCCTGTCGTTGCGCCCCTCGACGATCGAGGTCGAGGCCGCGAAGGCGATGTCCGGGTAGAGCACCGGCCGGCTGTCGTGGGTGCCGAAATCCTCCACCTCGAGCCCTTCCTCCAGCAGGAGGCGCTTGAGCACTTCCTTGAGCTCGAAGGCTGCTTCGTCACAGCCGATCGCGATTGCCATGTCGTCCCGCTCCCCAATTGTGCGCCGCACAAACGTTCAAGGCAAAATCATATGTACGGGCGCGTCATAAGCTGGCGCCAGAATAGTAGGTATTTTAAACCCCGAAATCAATGAGATAGCGGAACGCGGCGGTTCCAGAGGGTGTCACCCCCGCGGTCTTCTGCCTGAACCCACGAATTAATGTTCGAACATTTGACATATGTGCACCGTTTGGCGCAGGCTTCCAGGACAAAAGTGCCGGCAAGTCGGTGCAGCCCTCCGGGAGGAAAACATGCGAGCCAGGCCGATGCCGCGGCTGTATCCGGGTGCAGCGCTCCTTGTCGCGGGAGCGCTGGCTCCATGAGGCGGATCATCAACGACCCCGACCAGGTGGTCGAGGACGCGCTCAGGGGCTATCTGGCGGCACATCCCGATCTCCTCGCGGCGACCGACCATCCGCGCGTGCTGCGCAGGGCCGGCGCTGCGCCGTCGGATCGTGTCGGGGTGGTCACGGGCGGGGGTTCGGGCCACGAGCCGGCGTTCCTCGGCTATGTCGGACCGGGGCTCCTGGACGCCGTCGCCATCGGCGAGATCTTCGCCTCCCCGACCGCGAAGAGCTTCCACGCCGCGTTCCGGGCCGCCGATGGCGGGCGCGGCGTCGCCTGCCTGTACGGCAACTACGCCGGCGACAACATGAACGTGAAGATGGCGGTCAAGCTGAGCGCCAGGGACGGGGCCGAGGTCCGCACCGTGGTGGCCGACGACGACGTCGCCTCCGCCGGCAAGGAGGAGCGCAGCCGCCGCCGCGGCGTGGCCGGCGAGATCTTCATGTGGAAGGCAGGCGCCGCGAAGGCGGCGGAGAAGGCCGACCTTGAGGAGGTCATCGCCGCCGCGCAGGCCGCGATCGACGCCACGCGCAGCATCGGCATCGGGCTGTCCGCCTGCACCATCCCCGCCGCCGGCAGGCCGAACTTCGCCATCGAGGACAACACGATGGAGGTCGGCATCGGCCACCACGGGGAGCCCGGCATCGCGGTGATGCCGACGCTGCCCGCTGTTCAGATGGCCGGGCTCATGGTCGAGCGCATCGTCGACGACCTGCCGTTCGCGGCAGGCGACGACGTGGCGGTGCTGATCTCCGGGCTGGGCGCCACGCCGGTGATGGAGCAGTACGTGCTGTTCGGCCACGTCGACGAGATGCTGCGCGCGCGCGGCATCACGCCCCGCCTGAGCTACGTCGGCAACTACTTCACCTCGCTCGAGATGATGGGGGTCTCGCTGACGGTGATGCGCCTCGACGGCGAGCTCGACCGGCTGCTGCGCCGGCCCGCCCGTTCGCTCGGCCTGACCGTGGTCGACGCCTAGATGTCGGACACGGTGTCGCTGCGCGAGGCCGGGCCGATCGTGCCGGAGATGGCCGCGGTGATCCAGCGCGAGCAGGCCTTCCTCGGCGAGATCGACGGCGCGATCGGCGACGGCGACCACGGCATCAACATGGCCAAGGGGTTCCGCCTCGCCGCCGCGAAGCTCGCGAACGAGGGGGAGTTCACCCTGCAGCACGGCTTCCTGGTGCTGGGCGACACGCTGCTGGGCGACATCGGCGGCTCGATGGGCCCGCTCTACGGCACGTTCTTCACCGAGATGGCAGAGAGCCTCGGCGACGCGGAACGGCTCGACGGCGCGCGTTTCCAGGCGATGCTGCACGCGGGCGTCGCGGCGGTGGTCGACCTTGGCGGCGCCAAGCCGGGCGACAAGAGCCTGATCGACGTGTTGTCCCCGGCGGAGCACGCCTTCGCCGAGGCGCAGTCCGCCGGCGCTGGCCTGGCGGAGTCCCTGGGGCGGATGCGCGACGCCGCCGCGGCGGGCTTCGAAGCCACACGCGACATGGTGGCCAGGATCGGCCGCGCCAGCCGCCTGGGCGAGCGCTCGCGCGGCACGCTCGATGCGGGCGCCGCGTCCTGCAACATGCTGCTCGCCACCCTCGCCGACGGGCTGATCAGGCTGATGCGTGCCGAAGCAGGGGCGCCGTCATGAATGGAGTCGTGATCACCACCTGCCGCAGCGCTTCAAGCGCTGCGGATGCAGCTCGCGGCAGCGCGCAACCCCTGTCTCCGGCCTGAAGCGGTGACAACGCTCACGCAGAAGGATGCCGCCCCGGAGCCCGTGCTGCTGCTCTCGGCGGAGGGCGTCGCCAAGAGCTTCGCGGGCGTGCGGGCGCTGGCCGACGGCCGGCTGGCGCTGCGCCCCGGCACGGTCCACGCCCTGTGCGGCGGCAACGGCGCCGGCAAGAGCACCTTCCTCAACGTGCTGATGGGCCTGATCCCGCGCGACGCCGGACGGATCGCGATCCGCGGCCGGGAGGTGGCCTTCGCCACGCCGGCGCAGGCGTTCGCGGCGGGACTTGCGATCATCACGCAGGAGCTCTCGCCGATCCCCGACATGACGGTGGCGGAGAACCTCTACCTCGGCCGCGAGCCGCGCCGGCTCGGCTGCCTCGTCGACCGCGCCCGCCTCAACCGCCAGGCCGGCGCGCTGCTGGACAGGCTGCGGTTCCGCATCGAGCCGACGGCCACGATGCGCAGCCTGAGCCTCGCCCAGACCCAGCTCGTCGAGATCGCCAAGGCGATCAGCCACGAGAGCACGATCCTCATCATGGACGAGCCCACCTCCGCGATCGGCGAGGCGGAGGCGGAGGTGCTGTTCGACGCCATCCGCACGCTGACCGCGCAGGGCGTCGGCGTGATCTACGTCAGCCACCGCCTGACAGAGCTGTTCGCCATCGCCGACGACTACACGGTGTTCCGCGACGGCGGCTTCGTCGCCAGCGGACGCATGGCCGACATCGACCGCCGCGGCCTGGTGCGTCTGATCCTGGGGGCGGAGGGACGCGACGAGTACCGCACCCACCCCGCCCCGAGCGGCCCGGAGATGCTCGGCGTGACGCATCTCAGCCGCGACGGCTGGTTCGAGGACGTGACGCTCGCGGTCGGCCGCGGCGAGATCCTCGGCCTCTACGGCCTCATGGGGGCGGGGCGAACAGAGTTCCTGGAGACGGTGTACGGCCTCGCCCGCGCGAGCCGCGGCGAGCTGCGCATCGACGGCGAGGTCGTGGCGCTCGCCTCCCCGGCCGAGGCGCTGCGCGCCGGGATGGCCTTGGTGACGGAGGACCGCAAGGCGAGCGGCCTGGTGATGACCGGCTCGGTGCGGGAGAACGCCACGCTGTCGAGCCTTCCTCGCCTGTCCACGGGCCCGTTCGTCTCCGACCGCCGCGAGCGCGCGCAGGTGTCGCGCATGGTCGACCTGTTCCGCATCAGGGCGCGCTCGATCGAGGCGCCGGTGCAGAGCCTGAGCGGCGGCAACCAGCAGAAGGTCGTCCTCGCCCGCTGCCTGGGCACGGAGCCGCGCATCCTGCTGTGCGACGAGCCGACCCGCGGCGTCGATGAGGGCGCCAAGCGCGAGGTCTACGCGTTCCTCTCGCGCTTCGTGGGGGAGGGCGGCTGCGCGATCATGGTCTCGTCCGAGCTGCCGGAGGTGCTGGGCATGAGCGACCGCGTCGCGGTGTTCCGCCGCGGCCGGGTGGCGGGGGTGCTGGCGGCGGCGGACGCCTCCCAGGAACGCCTCATGCAGCTCGCGTCATGATGCCGACGGCCCTTTGAGATGACCGGTGAAGCAAGCAAGGTTGAGGCTCTGCCTCAAACTCCGCCAAAGGCTCGCCTTTGGAATCCAATACTAAGTAAAGCCGGTCCAGGGGGGGCTTCCCCCCTGGCGGGTCTGGGCGGAGCCCAGCCTTGCTTCCTGACAGGTCAGAACCTGGAGCCGCCGGCATGAGCACCCAAACGGTAGCGGCGAGCGGGCACGCCGCCAGGGTCCGCCACGCCGGTGGCCAGGTGCTGTCGCGCTACGGCATCGTCCTCGCCTTCTTCGTGCTCTGCCTGGCCCTGAGCCTGCTCAACCCATACTTCTTCACCCGGCTCAACATCATCAACGTGTTCCGCCAGGCCAGCATCAACGGCATCCTGGCGATCGGGCAGACCTTCGTCATCCTGACCGGCGGCATCGACCTTTCCGTGGGCTCGCTGCTCGCGGTGTGCGGCATCCTCGGCGCCTCGCTCGTCACCGGCGCCAACCCGGGCGACCCGCTGACGGCGATCGCGCTCGGCGTCGGCGTCGGGCTCGGGCTGGGCATGGTCAACGGCGCCCTGGTGGCCCGGCTGCGCGTGCCGCCGTTCGTCGCCACGCTCGGCATGCTGAGCGTGGCGCGCGGCCTCACCTTCATCGCCAACAACGGCATGCCGGTGCCCAACCTCGCGCCCGGCTTCCTCCGGCTCGGGCAGGGCTTCGTGGCCGGCGTGCCGATCCCGGTCGTGCTGTTCGGCCTGTCGACCCTGCTGGCCTGGGCGGTGCTGCGCTTCACCACGTACGGCCGCTACGTCTACGCGACCGGCGGCAACGAGCGCAGCGCGCGCACCAGCGGCGTCGGCACGCGCAAGGTCATCTTCTCGGTCTATGCCATCTCCGGGGCGCTCGCGGGGCTGGCGGGCATGGTGCTCGCCGCACGCACCACGTCGGCGCTGCCGCAGGCGGGCGGCAGCTACGAGCTGGACGCCATCGCCGCCGTGGTGATCGGCGGCACGAGCCTGACCGGCGGCGTCGGCAGCATCATCGGCACGGTGTTCGGCGCCCTCATCATCGCGGTGATCAACAACGGCCTCGATCTGATGGGCGTCTCTTCCTACTACCAGCAGGTGATCAAGGGCGCGATCATCGTGCTCGCCGTCCTGCTCGATACGTCCCGTCGAGGACGAAACTGAAATTAATCCAGGAAATCCCGAGATGATGCAGCGTAGAACTCTTCTTGCCGCCGGTACGGCCATGCTCGCCATGCCGGCCATCGGGCGTGGGCAGGCTGGCAAGTCCTACAAGATCGGAGCCGCCGTCTACGGTCTGAAAGCCGAGTTCATGCAGATCTGGACCGGCGCCATCAAGTCCCACCCTGCGGTGCGCAGCGGCCAAGCAGCCATCACCGTGTTTGACGGCCAGTACGATGCGCTAACCCAGTCGAACCAGTTCGACAGCATGATCACTCAGCAGTTCGACGCCATCGTCTTCGTTCCGATCGACGCTCAGGCCGGAGCGGACGCGGTGCGCAAGGCCAGGGCCGCGAACATCCCGGTGATCGGCTCCAACACCCGCGTCACCGGCAATGACCTTACGTCCTATGTCGGCTCGGATGACGTCAAGGCGGGCAGGATGGAGGCGGAAGCCATCGTTGCGGCCATTGGCGGCAGGGGCAACGTCGTCATCATCGAGGGCCCGATCGGCCAGAGCTCGGAGATCGAGCGTGGCCGCGGCAACCGGCTCGTGCTCTCGGCCAACCCAGGGGTGAAGATCCTGGAGCACAAGACCGCCAACTGGTCGCGGGCCGAGGCGCAGTCCCTGATGGAGAACTGGCTGACGGCGCATCCCGGCCAGATCCAGGGCATCATCAGCCAGAACGACGAGATGGGGCTGGGTGCGCTGCAGGCCACCAAGGCCGCGGGCCTTGATCCCGCGAAGATGCCGATCGCCGGCATCGATGGCGTGACCGATGCAATCCTTGCCGTCAAGGCCGGCGAAATGGTCAGCATCTTGCAAGACGCCACTGCCCAGGCGCAGGGCGCGCTCGACGTGGCGCTGCGCCGACTTGTCGGCGAGAGCTACCAGCCAATGGGCGAGGCGTGGAAGCAGTACGCGTCCGATATGCCATGGGATGGCGGCATGAAGGCCGAGTACAGCGTGCCCTGGACGCCGGTGACCGCGCAGAACGCCGATGCGCTGCTTGCCAAACGCCACAAGGCCTGAACCGCAGCCAAGCCGCGTCTGCTTCCCTCGCGGGAGCACCTCGCATTTGCAGGAGCGTTGCAATGAGTCCCAGCGCCGGGTTCGACTTCGCCGGCAAGACGGCGCTCGTGACCGGCGGTGCCGCAGGCATTGGCGCCGCCATCTGCCAGGCCCTTGCAGCATGCGGCGCGAGAGTCGCTGTGATCGATCTCAGCCAGGCCGCCGAGCAGACGGCCGCGGCGCTTGCGGGTGGCGGACACTGCGTGCACATCCTCGACATCACCCGGCCGGGCCACGCCGAGGATGCGGTCGCCCGGACGGTGGCGGCATTCGGCCGGCTGGACATCCTGGTCAACAACGCCGGGGTGGTCCGCCTCGACGCTGCGGAGGCCCTCAGCGACGAGGACTGGGACCTCACGATGGCGATCAACCTGCGCGCGCCGTTCCTGATGGCGCGCGCCGCCTTCCCGGCGCTGCGCGACTCCGGCGCCGGGCGGATCGTCAACCTCGCCTCGCAGGCCGCCGTGGTGGCGCTCGACCGGCACGTCGCCTACTGCGCGAGCAAGGCCGGCATCCTCGGCATGACGCAGGTCCTCGCTCTGGAGTGGGCGCGCCACGGAATCACCGTCAACGCGATCTCGCCCACGGTGGTAGAGACGGAGCTGGGCCGCAGGGCCTGGGCCGGCGAGGTCGGCACCGCGATGCGGCGCAGGATCCCGGTCGGGCGGTTCGCGCAGCCCGAGGAAATCGCCCGGGCGGCGCTGTTTCTCGCCAGCCACGACAGCGGCATGATCACCGGCACGAACCTGATCGTCGACGGCGGCTACACCATACAGTGAACGATCCCGCAACGGATGCGCCGTCACGGCGCCCAACCCTTCAGGAGGTACGACGATGAGCGACACGATGACTGCGTCTCGTCCCGACGCCCTGCCGGCCACGATGCAGGCGGTGGTCGCCTACGGTCCCGGCGACTATCGGTTCGAGACCGTGGACGTGCCGCGCGCCGGGCCGGACGACATCATCATCGAGGTCGAGGCCTGCGGCATCTGCGCCAGCGACATCAAGACGTTCGAGGGCGCGCCGTCGTTCTGGGGCGACAACAAGGGGCAGGCCCGCTACGTGCTGCCGCCGATGATCCCGGGCCACGAGTTCATCGGCCGCGCCGTCGAGCTGGGCGAGAACGTCGCCCGCGCCGGCACCTACAAGGTCGGCGACCGGCTGATCTCGGAGCAGATCGTGCCGTGCGAGCACTGCCGCTACTGCAACCGCGGCGAGTACTGGATGTGCGAGCGCCACGACGTCTACGGCTTCCAGAACAACGTCAACGGCGGCATGGCGAAGTACATGCGCTTTCCGAAGGAGAGCCGCACCCACCGCATCCCGGACGCCCTGGCGATGGAAAAGGCGGTGCTCGTCGAGCCGTATGCGTGCTCCGTGCACGCGGTCAACCGCGGCCTGATCCAGCTCGACGACGTGGTCGTGCTGGCGGGCGCGGGGCCGCTCGGCCTGGGCATGGTAGGGGCCGCGCGGCTGAAGAACCCGTCCAAGCTGATCGTGCTCGACACCAAGCCGGAGCGGCTCGAGCTGGCACGCCGGTTCGGTGCGGATTTGGTGATGAACCCGCTCAAGGAGGACGTCGTGACCCAGGTCAAGGCGCTGACCGAGGGCTATGGCTGCGACGTCTACATCGAGGCGACCGGCAACCCGGCGAGCGTGATCCAGGGCCTGAACATGATCCGCAAGCTCGGCCGCTTCGTCGAGTTCTCGGTGTTCGGCCACGAGGTCACGGCGGACTGGAGCATCATCAGCGACCGCAAGCAGCTCGACCTGTACGGCGCGCATCTCGGCCCGTACTGCTATCCGCTGACGATCGCGGCGATCGCCGACGGGCGTCTGCCGAGCGAGGGGGTGGTGACCGACATCCTGCCGCTGTCCGAGTGGAAGGCGGGGTTCGACAAGATGAAGAAGGGCGACGGGTCGATCAAGATCATCCTCAGGCCGTAGCGGCGCGCGGATGGCCATGACCGTGACGCGGCCCGCAAAGCGGGGCTTTCGCCCGTTCGTCGCTCCGGCGGCCGCCCTGGCATTGCTCGCCGCGATGGCGATCGACACCAGGGTGGTCAGGATCGGTTCGTCGACGGCGGCGCCGCCCGGCACGTTCTCGCCTGCGGAGTACGGCAGGTCGGAGTTCCCGAAGGTGCGGGCGGCCATAGAGGGCCGTGCCGTCGACGCCGCGGCCCTTGCCGCCGCCATCGCCGGCGACCCGGCGGCGGCGGCGAGGCAGCATGGCGTCGCGGCGAGCGGCGGCGCGGAGATGGCGGTCCGGTTCACGGGCGTCGCCGGCAAGGAGGATGCCGGCGTCTACGACGTCGCGGTCGCGGGCGTGCCGGACACGCTGGCGATCCGCGTGCAGACCGGGCCCGCGATCAACGGGACCGACCTGCGCGACGCGGCGGGCACGATCAGCTTCGGGCAGTTCACCAACCAGATCGCCTACCAGAACGCGGGGTCGGCCCTGAACAAGGAGATGAAGCGCCAGGTCCTGTCCAAGGTCGACGCCGGCAAGCTCGCGGGCAGGACCATCTCCGTCGTCGGCGCCTTCCAGCTCGTCAGCCCCGAGAGCTGGCTCGTCACGCCCGTGACTCTGGACGTGCAGTGAGCGCGGTCGGCCAGGCCGCGCCGGCGGACGCGGTGCTCGCGGCGCGCGACATCGTCAAGTCGTACGGCAGCACCCACGCGCTGAAGGGCGTGAACTTCGACATCCACCGCGGCAAGGTGACGACGCTGTTCGGGGAGAACGGCGCCGGCAAGTCGACGCTGATGAAGATCCTGTCCGGCGTGGTCGCGCCGACCTCGGGCAGCATCGCGCTGGACGGCGAGCGCGTGGCCTTCGCCTCGGCGGCCGACGCGCGGCGCCGCGGCATCTCGATCATCCACCAGGAGCTGAGCCTGGCGCCCAACCTCAGCGTGCGCGACAACATCTTCATGGGGCGCGAGCTGCGCGGGCGGGCCGGGGTCGACTTCGCCGAGGAGGCGCGACAGGCACGCGCGCTGATGGGCGAGCTGGAGGAGGCGATCGACCCGCTCGCCCTGGTGCAGGACCTGCGCCTGGGGCAGCAGCAGATCGTCGAGATCGCCCGCGCGCTGTCCGTCGACAGCCGCATCCTGATCATGGACGAGCCCACCTCCGCCCTGAGCGCCGCCGAGGTCGAGGTGCTGTTCAGGGTGATCCGCGACCTGACCGGCCGCGGCGTGTCGATCGTCTACATCTCCCACCACCTGGAGGAGGCGCTGCAGATCACCGACTTCGCCGTGGTGCTCCGCGACGGCGCGATCGCCGCGACCGCAGAGGCCAGGGAGATCGACCTGGAGTGGATCGTGCGCCACATGGTGGGGGAGAACTTCGATCTCGGCTCCCCGCCCGCCGGCCATGGGTTCGGCGGGATCGTCCTGTCGGTCGAGGACGTCAGCGTGGCCGGCAGCGCCGGGGCGAACGGGTCCGCCGTCGACCACCTGTCGCTCGACGTGCGCGCCGGCGAGATCGTGTGCCTCTACGGGCTGATGGGCGCGGGGCGCACCGAGCTGCTGGAATGCGTGGCCGGGCGCGTGCCGGGCACGGGCGGACGGGTCCTCCTCGAGGGCCGCGACGTCTCGCGGCTCGGCATCGCGGAGCGCATCGAACGGGGCCTGGTGCTCGTGCCGGAGGACCGGCAGCGCGACGGTCTGGTGCAGACGATGTCGGTGGGCGAGAACCTGTCGCTGCCCGGCATCGCGGCGCTCGCCCGGCGGCTGCTGCTGTCGCGGCCGCGGGAACGCTCGGTGGTCGACGAGTCGATCCGCAGCGTGCGCATCAAGACGGCGGGCGGCGGTGCGGCGATCGGGTCGCTGTCCGGGGGCAACCAGCAGAAGGTCGTCATCGGCAAGATGCTGACGACCGACCCCAGGGTGATCCTGCTCGACGAGCCGAGCCGCGGCATCGACATCGGCGCCAAGGCCGAGGTGTTCCGCCTGCTCTGCGAACGGGCGGCGGCAGGGCTCGCGGTCGTGTTCTCGACCTCTGAGGTGGCCGAGTGCCTGAGCATCGCGCACCGTATCATCGTCATGCGCCGCGGCAGGATCTCGGCGGAGTTCGGCTCCGGCGCCACCAAGGAGGAGATCATGGCCGCTTCGGGCGAGGCTGTCGCGGCGCGATGACCAGGAACACCGGGGACCTGATCCTGCCCGCCGACGCGACCGCCGGGCGCTCCCGCCCGGGCCGGCCCGGCGGCAGGGTCGCCGTCGGCAGGATGCTGCTCGAAGGCCGGGCGTTCTTCGCGCTGATCGCGATCATCGTCGTGTTCTCCGCGCTGTCGCCCTACTACCTCTCGCTGGGCAACTTCCTGACGATGGCCTCGCACGTGGCGCTGTTCGGCATCCTCGCGATCGGGATGCTGCTCGTCATCCTCAACGGCGGCATCGACCTGTCTGTCGGATCGACGCTCGGGCTCGCCGGCGTGGTCGCGGGCTTCCTGATGCAGGGCGTCACGCTGGGGGCGCTGGGCGTGGTGCTGTTCCCGCCGGTCTGGGTGGTCGCGGTCCTCGCGGTGGCGCTGGGCGGCTTCGTCGGCCTGGTCAACGGCGTCCTGGTCGCGCGCTTCAAGGTGCCGCCGTTCGTGGCCACGCTGGGGGTGATGTACATGGTGCGCGGCGTCGCCCTGCTGATCACCAACGGCCTCACCTACAACACCCTCGGCGGCAGCGCGGCGCTCGGCAATACCGGCTTCGACTGGCTCGGCTTCAACCGCCTGCTCGGCGTGCCGATCGGGGTCGTGGTGATGGCCGCCATTGCCGTCGCCGGCAGCGTGGTGCTGAACCGCACCGCCTTCGGCCGCTGGCTCTATGCCTCCGGCGGCAACGAGCGCGCGGCGGAGCTGTCGGGCGTGCCGGTGAAGCGGGTGCAGGTGTCGGTCTACATGCTGTCCGGCATCTGCTCCGCGGTGGCCGGCCTCATCCTGTCCTCGCAGCTGACCTCGGCCGGGCCCACGGCCGGCACCACCTACGAGCTGACCGCCATCGCCGCGGTGGTCATCGGCGGCGCGGCGCTGACCGGCGGGCGCGGCAACATCCGGGGCACCCTGCTCGGGGCGTTCGTCATCGGCTTCCTGTCCGACGGGCTGGTGATCGTCGGCGTGTCCTCCTACTGGCAGACCGTGTTCACCGGGGCGGTGATCGTGCTCGCGGTGCTGCTCAACGCCATCCAGTATCGCCGCGCCAGGGCTCCGGCCCTGTCCGGCGGCCCTCCGGCTCCCCCGCAGCAGGGGAAGCCGCGCACGGCCGACGTCGCCCACGCGAGCCCCGTCGGCTGATCGACAGTTCCAACAAGCAACAGGGGAGACGACCATGTCCGTCAAGAAGAGGGTTCTGATGCTCGCCGCGCTGGCGGTTGCCGCGCCGGCGCTCGCGGGGCCTGGCGCCGCAGCGGCGGCCGATGCCGGCGGGGGGCTGATCTCGATCATCGTCAACGACCCGTCGAACCCGTACTGGCTGACCGAGGGCAAGGTGGCCGCGGCCGAGGCGGAGAAGCTCGGCTACAAAGCCACCGTCGGCGCGTCGAAGGGCGACACGAACACCGAGAGCAACCTGATCGACACCGCGATCACCAACCGGGCGGTGGCGATCATCCTCGATCCCGCAAACGCCAGCGGGTCGATCGGCGCGGTGAAGAAGGCGATCGCGGCGAACATCCCGGTCATCCTCGTCAACGCCGAGATCAACCAGGACGGCCTGGCCAAGGCGCAGCTCGTGTCCAACAACGCGCAGGGCGCGGCCCTCGGGGCGCAGCGCTGGGTGAAGGACGTCGGGCAGAAAGGCCAGTACGTCGAGCTGCTCGGCAGCCCGGCGGACAACAACGCCGCCACGCGGTCCAACGGGTTCGAGACGGTGCTCAGCCAGTACGACGGCCTCGGCAAGGTGGGCTCGCAGGTCGCGAACTGGGACCGCACGCAGGGTCACGACAAGATGCAGAGCCTGCTCCAGGCCCATCCCGACATCATCGGCGTGATCAGCGGCAACGACGAGATGGCGGTCGGCGCGATCGCGGCCCTCAAGGAGGCCGGCAAGCTGTCCAGCATCAAGGTCGGCGGCTTCGACGGGTCGCCGGATGCCGTGGCGGCGATCAAGTCGGGCGAGCTGCAGTACACCGTGCTCCAGCCGGTGGCGACGTTCTCGGCAAAGGCGGTCCAGGAGGCGGACTCGTTCCTGAAGACCGGCAAGACCGGAAGCGCGACCGAGAAGCAGCTGTTCGACTGCGTGCTCGTCACCAAGGCCAACGCCGGCCAGATGAACGCCCCCTTCACGCTCGACAAGTAGGACGCCCCGGGGGGCAGGCAGGCAAGGTTGAGGCTCTGCCTCAAACTCCGCCAAAGGGCGAGCCCTTTGGAAACGTCTACTTAAGTAAAGCCGGTCCAGGGGCGGCTCGCCCCTGGCGGGTCTGGGCAGAGCCCAGCCTTGCTTTCGTCACGACCCGGGCGGCACCAGGACGGCCTTGATGCCGCGGCGCTGCCAGGCATTGTCCAGGGCGCGGTCCCAGTCCTTCAGCTCGAACTCGTCGCTGACGATCTCCCCGACCTTGACCTGGCCGCTTTCCAGGTAGGCCAGCGCGCGGCCGAAATCGTTGATCTGCGCGAACGAACCCTTGACGGTGATCTCGTTGCGGAAGACGTCGAAGGGGTTGACGGGGAACGTCGCGCCTTCCGGGTAGACGCCGTAGATGAGCACCTCGCCGCCGCGGCGGACCTGCCGCATCGCCTCCGCGCACATCCCGGGCGCACCGGTCGCCTCGACCACGTAGTCGAACCCGTTGGCGCTGATGTCGTGCAGCGCGCGGCGGTGCCTGTCTGGATCGTCGCGGTCGATCGCGACCACGCGGTCAGCGGACAGGCGCTCGGCCAGCGCGAGCTTCGGCCCGGCCGGTGCGGCGACGGTCAGGCTCGCCGCCCCGTTCATCTTGAGCAGCTGCGCCAGGACCTGTCCTGTCGGGCCGGCCCCGAACATGAGGACATCCGCGCCGGGCCTGACGCCCAGGACCTCCACGCCGTGCACGGCACAGGCGGTCGGCTCGACCATGATCGCCTCGCGCCAGGGCAAGGTGGGTACCGCGAACACGGTGCCCGCCTTGACGCACAGGAACTCCGCGAAGCCGCCATCCACCTGGATGCCGTACGCCACCAGGCTCTCGCACCGCAGGGGCTGGCCGCGGCGGCAGTGGAAGCAGTGCCCGCACGCGCGGTTGCAGTTCGCCACCACCCGGTCGCCCGCGCGCCAGCCGGCCACAGCGCTGCCGGTGCCGGCGATCTCGCCGGTGAACTCGTGGCCGGGGATCAGCGGAAAGCGGGGGGCGAACTCGCCTTCGTGGATGTGCAGGTCCGTGCCGCAGAGCCCGCACGCCTTGACGCGGATGAGCACCTCGTCTTCTGCGGGCGAGGGCTCTCTGACATCGCTGTACGCAAAGGAACGCGGCGCGTCGTAGACGATGGCTTTCATCGAAAATCTGCTCCGGGTCCGACGTGTTCAGAAACGTAAATCAGCGGGTCTTTCAAGGAGATGTCGCTGTCGATCCAGCCTGAGCAATCGGGCTTGCGCGGGATGGCTGCGGAGCTGAGCGGCTGGCGTGACGCGATCCTGCCTGCCGGCGGATCAGGTTCGGTCAGGCATCGACCGGCCCACTCAGAAGTGGGCCGCCGGTGATAGCGGACCAGAGGGCACACGGAGGGCGGACTGGCGCGCCAGCATCACAAGCCGGGGAAGATTGTGACCTGGAGGAGCGCAGCCAGCCACAGAGAAATCTCCTCACACAGGGTCTCCCGTTGGTCGGCGCGGCCCCGCTTCGTCGAAGCCGGGCCGTGCATCGGCCGCACGGGCGCGCCATGGCGCGACCTGCCGGACGATCCGGGCGCGTGGCCCGGCGTGCATCACCGCTGGCGACGCCGGCGCCTGCTGCATCGGCTTCGCCTAGCTCGCCGCAACGCTCATCGACCTGCGAATCGACGAGTTCAGTCGCAGAGCCTAGAGCGCGACACCCCGGCGCTGCGCTACGTGATGCCGCGTCCCGGGCAGGAGCTGGCGATGCAACGGACCGAAGGCCTGGCGGGCGCGGGGCGGGCCGCTGGACGCCCCGCGCCAAGCGGAACGCCGGCCGCGTTCGACCGTTGCCGAGCTGGTAGCGGCGCAGGCGGTCGAGAACACGGCGGGGCGCACGACCCGCGCCGCCGCGGCCACCACGCCTACAACGCGGTGCTGAAGCGCGTGCTCGGCAAGGGGCGTGCGGAGATGGAGCTGGAGGCCGCGGTGGCGTGGCTCGGGCGCAATCGGCTGCGCGACCACCTGGGCCTGCTCGACGGCAACGCACGCCACGCCTGGAACGCCGGCCGGCGCGGCGGCGGGTGGACGCCGCCGATCGGACGGGTGCCCAAGGCGCGGGGCGGGCCAGCGCCTGCCCGAAGGGCGCGCCGCAGCCAGGAGTGAGCGTCAGGCTTCGCTGACGCGTGTCGCCCGGGGTGTCCCAGGTCACCCGCGGCCCTCCATGTGCGCCTTGAAGGCGTCGGCATGGTCGGGGTGCCAGCGCGACAGGGCCGGGCGGTTCGCGATGACGTCACCGGCGCTCCAGGCGATGCGTCGCTCGTCCATCTCGCGCGTCACGTCGTTGTCCGGGCACAGGATGTAGAAGTCGCCACGCGCCATCGCCGGCAGCATGAACTCCGCGACCTGGTCGGCCGTCCACGCGGCCGCCGGCTTCTCGGCGACGCCGCGGCGGCGGGTGAAACCGGTGTAGGTGAAGCCGGGGATCAGCAGGTGCGCGGTGACGCGCCCGCCCGTCGCCAGAAGGTCGTGCGCGAGGCTCTCGGTGAGCGCCTTCAGCCCCGCCTTGCTGACGTTGTACGCGGTGTCGCCGGGTGGCAGGGTGATGCCCTGCTTGGAACCCGTGTTGACGATGGCGCAGGGCCAATCCGCCGCGATCATCGCCGGCAGGAACTCCTGCACGCCGTGGACCGCGCCCATCAGGTTGGTCGCGATCGTGCGCTCCCACACCGCGGCACCCGCGAGGATGCCGCCGCCGCCTTCGCGCCCGGCATTGTTCATCAGCAGAGACACGGGCCCGAGCGCCTCCGCCGCCTGCCGCAGCGCCGCCACGGCGCCGGCGTCGCTGACGTCGGTGGGAACGCACGACACCTCGACGCCCTGGCCGCGCAGCTCGCGCGCCGCCTCCGCGAGCTGATCCTCGGCGATGTCGGCCAGCACGAGCCGCATGCCGGCCGCGCCCAGGCGGCGCGCGGTCGCGAGGCCAATGCCGCTCGCGCCGCCGGTTATCACCGCGACGCGACCGGCCGCGATGGCTGGATGATGGTTCATGCCGGTCTCCTCAGACAAATTTTGTCAATCTGGCCGCAATGCCCGCACTCGCCCTGGCCGCGCGGCAGCAACCAGAACACCATCGGGCTGTGCTCCTGCCGGAACGCTCAGCCCATCATCAATAGGGCGCGGGAAAAGAAATCGTCCTGACCGAAATTGCCGGACTTGAGCGCCATCGCCAGACCCGCGTGGCGGGCGCCTTCGGTGCGCAGCACCGGCACGCCGGGGGCGATCTCGTCGCCGATCAGAAAGGCCTGCAGACCGAGCCGATCGACCACGGCGCCGGAACTCTCGCCGCCCGCCACCACCAGCCGGCGCACGCCCTGCGCCACCAGCGCCTCGGCGATGTCGGCCAGCGCCTGCTCGACCGCGTCGCCGGCCGCGGCACCGCCATGGCTCGCCCGCAGGGCGCTCACCGCCTCGGGCGCGTCGCTGCTGGCGATCAGCACCGGACCTTGCGCCAGCAGCGGATGCGCCCAGGCCAGCGCCTCGGCCACGACGCCACCCCCCTCCAGCAGCCGCGCCACGTCCAGCCGCAGGCAGGGCATGCCGGCGGCGACCGCCGCGTCGATCTGCCGGCGGGTCGCGACCGAGCAGCTTCCCGCCAGGACGGCAGCGAGGCCGCCGGCCCCGTGCGATGACGCCTCGCTGGCTGCGTCGGTTCCGCCGTCACGCGCCACCTGCCCCTGTTTCGCCAGCGCGCGGGCCAGCCCGGCGCCGAGACCGGACGCGCCGACCGACAGCGGACCCGCCAACGCCGCCTCGCCCAGCACGTCGAGGTGGCGCGCCGCCACCGCGTCGGCGATCGCGCAGCCCGCCTCGCTCTCCGCCAGCGCCGCCCGCACCGCCGACACCCCCTGCTCGACCACCGCGAACGGCACCAGCGCCACCGGCGCGGCACTCTGCCGGCCGAGCACGCGCACCAGGTCGGAGTCGCGCATCGGGTTGAGCGGATGGTCCTTGAGCGGGCTCTCGTGAAGCGGCACGCCGTTCACGAACAGATGGCCCTGGAACACGCTGCGGCCCGTCTCCGGGAAGGCCGGATTGACCAGCACGGTGCCGCATCCGGCGCGCGCGCGCAGCGCGTCGGCCACCGGGCCGATGTTGCCGCGATCGGTCGAGTCGAAGGTCGAGCAGACCTTGAACAGCACGTGGCCGGCGCCGCGCGCGCGCAGCCAGGCCTCGGCCTCCAGGGACAGCGCCACCGCGCGGCCGGCCTCGATCGAGCGGCTCTTGAGCGACACCACGACGGCATCGACCTCCGGCAGCGCCAGGCCCGGTCCCGGCACGCCGATGGTCTGCACGGTGCGCAGGCCGTTGCGGCGCAGCGTGTTGGCGAGGTCGGACGCGCCGGTGTAGTCGTCGGCGATGCAGCCGAGGCGCAGGCTCACGACGCGCGCCCCGCCTTCCGGTACGGCGCGAACCAGCCGAGCCCGTCCTCGGTGCGGCCGCGCGGGTTGTACTCGCAGCCGACGAAGCCGGCGTAGCCGAGCCGGTCGAGCTCGGCGAACAGGTAGGGAAAGTTCAGCTCCTCGCCGTCCGGCTCGTTGCGCGACGGCACGCTGGCGATCTGGACGTGGCCGATCATCGGCATCATCCGGCGCAGCGCCATCACCACGTCGCCGTGCAGGATCTGGCGGTGGTAGATGTCGAACTGCAGCTTGAGGTTGGGCAGGGCGAGGCCGTCGATCAGGTCGGCGGCGCGCCCGAAGTCGTCCAGGAAATAGCCCGGCATGTTGCGGCCGTTGATCGGCTCCAGCACCAGCTCCATCCCGCGCTCGCCGAGCGTCTCCGCGCAGGCGCGCACGGCATCGCGGTAGGCCGCGGCGCAGGCCGCATCCGCCGGGTCGGCGAGGCCCGCCATCAGGTGCAGCCGGCGCGCGCCCACGGCGTCGGCGTAGCGCAGCGCCGTCGCCAGCGCGGGCGCGACCTCGTCCCTGCGCGCCGGCAGCGCTGCGAAGCCGCGGTCGCCGGCCGCCCAGTCGCCGGGCGGCAGGTTGAACAGCGCCACGCTCAGCCCGTTGCGCAGCACCCGCTCGGCCACGGCCTCCGGCGACAGCGCATAGGGAAACAGGAACTCGACCGCGTCGAAGCCCGCCAGGGCGGCGGCGTCGAAGCGGTCCTCGAACGACACCTCGTTGAACATCATGGTGAGGTTGGCGGCGAAGCGGGGCATGGCGGCGTCCTCATACCAATGGCCAGATGCGATGACCGGTTTAGCAAGAAGGCCAGGGGCTCTGCCCCTGGACCCCGCCAAAGGCAGGCCTTTGGAATCCAATACTTAAGTAAAGCCGGTCCAGGGGCGGCTCGCCCCTGGCGGGTCTGGGCGGAGCCCAGCCTTGCCTGCCTGAACGGTCATCGCATTCGGCCGTCGGTATCAGCCCCCGTCCGGCACGGCGCCGCCGGGCAGCGCGAGGCCGGCGATCCGGGCATAGAGCCGTGCCACCGAGGCGTCGTCCTCCTTGCCCATGCCGGCGGCGGCGGTCATCAGGTACATCTGCAGCGCGGCGCCCGCGACCGGGACCGGGAAGTTCCGCGACCGCGCCATGTCCAGCACGATGCCGAGATCCTTGGTGAAGATCTCGATCGCGCTGCGCGGCGCGTAGTCGCCGTCCAGAACGTGCGGGATCCTGTTCTCGAACATCCAGCTGTTGCCCGCGGACTTCGTGATCACCTCGTAGACGCGGGCGAGGTCGAGCCCCTGGGAGGCGGCGAAGGCGATCGCCTCGCAGGCGGCGGCGATGTGCACGCCGGCCAGCAGCTGGTTGACCATCTTGAACGCCGCCCCCTGCCCTGCCGCGTCGCCCAGCTCGTAGAGCGTGCCGGTCATCGCCTCGAGCGCCGGCCGCGCCGCCTCGAAGGCGGCGCGGCTGCCGGAGGCCAGCATGGTCAGGCTGCCGTCCGCGGCCCGTGCGGCGCCGCCGCTCATCGGCGCGTCGAGATAGTGCCGCCCGCCCGCCTCCAGGCGCGCCGCCAGCGAGCGCGCACGCTCCGGCGCCATGGTCGCGGACGAGACGAACACCGCGCCCTCCGGCATGGCGTCCGCGCAGCCGTCCGGCCCGAACAGCACCGCCTCCGTCTGGTCGGCGTTGACCACCACCGCGATCACGCAACCGGCCCCGGCTGCGGCTGCGGCCGGCGTGGCGCCGATGCGGCCACCGGCCGCCTCGAAGCGGGCGCAGGCGGCCGGGTTGGGGTCGAAGCCGTGCACCGCGAAGCCGGCACGCAGCAGGGAGGCCGCCATCCCGCCGCCCATCGAGCCGAGCCCGATCACCGCACAGCTTTGCGGGGCGCGCGCTTCCTCGGTCATGATCGGCTCCTTGCTCTCGCGTACGTACTCTTGGTTGCGCTACCATGCAGCGTCTGCGACGACAAGCATACCGACGGGGGCCGCATGAACGAAACGAAGCTGCGGGAACGGATCTGCCTGTTCTCGCGATCCCTGTTCGAGCGCGGCCTGACGCACGGCACCACCGGCAACGTCAGCGTGCGGCTGGAAGACGGCGGGCTGCTGACCACGCCGACCGACAGCTCGCTCGGCTTCCTCGACCCGGCACGGCTGAGCCGGCTGGACGCGTCCGGGCGGGTGCTGTCCGGCGACCCGCCGACCAAGGAGGTCCAGTTGCACACGGCCCTCTACGAGACGCGCGCCGGCGCCGGCGCCATCGTGCATCTGCATTCGACGCACTCGGTGGCGTTGTCGATGCTGCCGGACATCGATCCGGCCTGCGTGCTGCCGCCGCTCACCGCATACTCGGTGATGCGCGTCGGCCGCACCGCGCTGGTGCCCTACTACCGGCCCGGAGACCCGGCCGTGGCCGGCGCGATCCGCGGTCTCGCGGGCCGTTACGCCGCCGTGCTGCTGGCCAATCACGGGCCCGTCGTCGCCGGCCGCTCGATCGAGGCGGCCGTGGCGGCCACCGAGGAGCTGGAGGAGACCGCTCGCCTGCACCTGATGCTGCGCGGCCTGAACCCCCGCCTGCTGGACCGTGCGCAGGTGGAGGACCTGGAACGGCATTTCTCGCTCGAACGGTTCCACGACCACGGGGACGGCCAGACGCACGGGTAGCCATCCACGGAGGGACGGTCCGGCCCATGCCGGCGGCCCCATGCGTCGACCTGTCAGCGAGCAAGGCTGGGCTCTGCCCAGACCCGCCAGGGGCGAGCCGCCCCTGGACCGGCCTTGCTTAAGTAGTGGATCCCAAAGGCGAGCCTTTGGCGGAGTTTGAGGCAGAGCCTCAACCTTGCCTGCTTCCCCGGTCAGTGCCGGTCACGCCTGCGTCTTCACGTAGCGGCGCCAGTTGTGGTTCTCCTTGAAGCCCAGCATCTCGCGAGTCTTGCGGTTCGACAGCAGGCTCTCGAACTCGCCCATCTCGCCACGCACCGGCACCTTGGGGTAGTAGCGGCGCAGCAGCTCGGCGGTCGGCAGGTCGGACGAGGAGTGGTCGTTGACCGCGTTGAACACCTGGTAGCCGAGCCCGTCCTTCTCGATGCCCAGGCGCACGATCTCGCCGAGGTCGCGCGCGTCGATGTAGCTCCAGGCGATGCGCTTGCGGAACTCGGGCCTGGCGAACCAGCCGGGGAACAGCTCGTACTCCGACGGCTCGATCACGTTGCCGATGCGCAGCGCGTAGATGTCGGTGCCGGTGCGCAACGCGAAGGCCTCGGCGGTCCGCTCGTTGCAGATCTTGGACATGGCGTAGCTGTCCATCGGCTTGGACGGGTAGTCCTCGTCGAGCGGGAAGTACTCCGGGTCGCGGTGGCCATGCGCGAACACGATGCCGTAGGTGGTCTCGCTGGAGGCGATGATCACCTTGGGAATGCCGAGCTTGGTGGCGGCGTCGAGCACGTTGTAGGTGCCCATCACGTTGATCCGGTACACCTCGTTGTCCGGCGTGATCATGATGCGCGGGATGGCGGCGAAATGCACCACGGCGTCGATCTTCGGCGGGCTCAGATCCTCGTCGAACTCGTGCAGGCCGGTATAGGCGGAAAAGGCGTTGAACACCTGCCCGGCATCGGTGATGTCGGTGATCAGCGTGCGCACCCTGGGATTGTCGAGCGGCTTCGTGTCGATGTTGAGCACCTGGTAGCCCTGGTCGACGAGGTACTGCACCACGTGTCGGCCGGCCTTGCCGCTGCCGCCGGTGAAGAGGACGCGCTTCATGTGGGAGATCCTTGGCTGATCAGAACTGATACTGGTCGATGTTGGCGGCGTCGAAGATCAGCGGCTCGCTGAACACGATCACCCGGTCCTTGACGTCGAAGCGCCCGAGCGGCCCGGCGTCGAAGCTGCCGTTCGGCTGGATCGCGTCGTTGGCCGCCAGGCGCGCGACCGTGACCACCAACTGGCCTTCCTTGACCTCGTCCCAGAGCGGACTCTGCTTGATGATGCCGCTCTTGACGTACTGCCGGATGGCGTTCGGGTCGCTGCAGCCGGTGACGAAGACCTTGCCGGCGCGGCCGAGCTTCTCCACCGCCGCCGCGGCGCCCACCTCGGCCGCCCCGTCCGGCGCGATGATGGCGGCGACGTCGGGGTTGGCCTGCAGGATGTTGACGCCGGCGGTCAGCGACTGCGACGGGCTGGACTGGCCGTACTGGGTGGTGACGATCTGCATCTTCGGGTAGGTCGCGCCCATGTAGTCGCGCAGCGCCTTGATCCACTCGTTCTGAATGGTGGCGTCCGGCGTCGAGGAGAGGATCGCGACCTTGGCCTCGGGGCCGGTGTATTTCGCCACCGATTCGACGAGCGCCTTGCCGAACGCGGCGTAGTTGGTGTTCTGGATGAAAAAGTCGCGCGCGTCGGGCGCGACGTCGCTGTCGTAGGACACCACCTTGATGCCCTGCGCGCGGGCGCGGCGCAGGGCGGGCGCCAGCTGAGTCGGGTTGTTCGACGTGGTGGTGATGACGTCGAAACGTCGCGCGATCAGGCTGTTGAACACGTCGACCTGCCCCTGCGCCGAGGCGGTGACCGGGCCGGTGTAGAGGAAGTCGACGTTGAGCGCCTTGGCCGCGATCTCCGCGCCCTGCTCGTTGGCCTTGAACACGGAGAGGCCGACGAGCTTCGGCACCATCGCGACCTTGATCCGCCTGGAGGTGTCGGGCGTCGCGGACTGCGCATGCGCCCCGCCCGCCGCAAGCGGCAGGCCGAGCAGCGGCAGGCCGAGCAGGCCGGCCGCGAGGAGGGCGCGCAGGCTGCTGCGGTTGTCGGAATGGGTCATGGTCCTGTTCTCCCGTGATCGTTTTGCTTGATTAGCCGGTGACGGCGGTGCGGCCGCGCAGACGCGCCAGCAGCATCGCAAGGCCGGTGCCCCGGCCTGCGAGGAGGTTGCGGACCGCGATCGCGCCAAGCAGGATCGCGCCGGTCAGCATGGTGGTGATCATGTCGGAGAAGCCGGCGATCAGCATGCCCTGGCGCAGCAGGCCGAGCAGCAGCACGGCGATCACCACGCCCGCGATGCTGCCCTCGCCGCCGAAGATGCTGACGCCGCCCAGCACCACGGTCGTGATGGTGCTGAGCAGCAGGAGATCGCCCATGTCCGGACGCACCGCGCTGTAGTAGGCGGCGAGCACGATGCCGGCGAGGGCGGCCATGGCGCCGCTGATGACGTAGGTGGCGACGATGACCCGTGCGACGCGGACGCCGGAGTAGAGGGCCGCGTCCGGGTTGTAGCCGATCATCACCACCTTGCGGCCGAAGGCGGTGCGCGAGACCAGTAGGGAGAACAGCACCGCCAGCGCCCCGAACAGCACGATCTGGAACGGCACGATGCCGCCGATGGCGCCGGTGCCGAGCCGGTCGAACGCGTCGGGGAAGCCCGAGGGCGGGGTGTCGCCGGCCAGCGCGGTCGCCACGCTGCCGTAGATGAAGCTGGTGGCCAGGGTGGCGATCAGCGGCTCGGTGCGCAGGCGGGTGATGATCAGCCCGTTGACCAGGCCGAGCAGCGCGCCGCACGCGATCCCGGCCAGGCCAGCCAGCCAGATCGACAGGTGCAGCCCGCTCCACAGTTCCGCCATCACGATCGCCGACAGGCTGGCGGTCGCGCCGACCGAGAGGTCGATGCCGCCGGTCAGGATCACGGTGGTGAGCCCCAGCGCCACCAGGCCGAACGGCAGGAAGTTCTCCGACAGCGCCAGGAAGTCGCCAAATCCGGGATAGAAGCCGGGGACGCCCAGGATCAGCCCCGTCGTCAGCAGCGCCAGCAGCGCCAGCAGCACACGTTCCCAGACGCCGAGCGGCAGCCGGCGCGTGCCGCTGCGGCGCGCGGTGACCTCGTTGCGGCCGCTCATCGCCCGCTTCCCCCGGCGGTGACCGCGAGCAGGATCATCAGCCCCTCGCCGGCCGAGTACCAGATCGGGGGCACGTGCAGGAACACCAGCGCGGTCAGCACCACGCTGAGGAACAGCGCGCCCAGCACGGTGCCGGCCATGCTGCCGCGCCCGCCGGCAATGGCGGTGCCGCCGATCAGGGCGACCGCGATCGACTGCAGCTCCATGTGGTCGCCGGTGCCGGTGGTGACGGTGGCCGAGCCCGTGTAGGAGACGAACATCAGGCCGGCGAGTGCCGCCAGCACGCCGGACAGCGTGTAGGCCACCACTTGCACGCGCTGCACCGCGATCCCGGCATTGTAGGCCGCCGCCTGGTTGTTGCCGATCGCCAGGATGGCCCTGCCGAAGCGCGTGTGGCCCAACACGAACCACATCGCGGCCAGCACGGCGGCCAGCACCAGCGCCGGGATCGGCACCGGGAACGCGGCCGCGACCACCCCGTTGCCGAGCGTGGCATAGGCGTGCGGCACGGAGTCGACCTGGGCGCCGTTCGAGTAGAGGAAGATCAGCCCGCTGTAGAGGCTGTAGGTGCCGAGCGTGGTGATGATGGGCGGGATCGCCAGCCGCGCGACCAGCAGCCCGTTCGCGGTGCCGAGCACGAGCCCGATGGCAAGCGCCACCGCGAAGGCCCCCGCGAGCGGCAGCCCGTCGCCTTGCGCCATCAGTCCGGTGACCATGGCCGACAGGCCGAGGATCGGCGCCACCGAGAGGTCGATCCCGCGCGTGGCGATCACCAGGGTCTGGCCCAGCGCCAGCAGCGAGAGCACCACGCAGTTCAGCAGCATGAAGCGCAGGTTCTGCAGGGCCACGAAGCCGGGATGCGTCAGCCCGACCGCCAGGGTGGTGGCCGCCGTGACGGCCGCCAGCGTCAGCGGCCGCCCGCCCCGGCGCAGCCAGCGGCCGAGGTCGGCGCGGTCCACGACGAGCCCCGGATGCGCGCGGCCGGGGATCGCGGGCGTGCTCATGCGAGCGGCCTTGAGGTTTGACCTGTCGGGAAGCAAGGCTGGGCTCTCCCTCCGCTGCCCATTCCAACGACCCAAGCGGGTCGTCGGAACCTTTGGGCAGCTACGCCCAGACCCGCCAGGGGGGAGGCCCCCCCTGGACCGGCTTTCTTAAGGAGTGGATTCCAAAGGCGAGCCTTTGGCGGAGTTTGAGGCAGAGCCTCAACCTTGCTTGCTTCACCGGTCATTTCAAAGGCCCGTTGGCATCATGCCGCCTGGTCCGCATGGCCGAGATAGGAGCGCCCCACCCGCTCGGCCGTGATGTCGGAGCCCGACAGCTCCGAGACGATGCGGCCCTCGTAGACGGCGAGGATGCGGTCGCACAGCCGCACCAGCTCCTCCATCTCCGACGAGATCACCAGGATCGCCATGCCGTCGCGCGCCAGGGATTCGATGATCTCGTAGATCTCGTCCTTGGCGCCGACGTCGACGCCGCGGGTCGGCTCGTCGAGAACCGCGACCTTCGGGCCCAGCCCCATCCACTTGCCGAACACGACCTTCTGCTGGTTGCCGCCGGAAAGCTGGCGCAGCGCCTGGTCGGTGCCGGCGCAGCGCACGCGGTAGCGCAGCACGGTCTCGGCGCCGATCCGGTCCTCGTCGGCGCGGTCCATCAGGCCGGCGCGACGCCTGACCCGCTCGATCCGGCCTGAGGTGACGTTCTCGGCGACGCTCATCGGCAGCACCGCGCCGTGCCTGGCGCGATCCTCCGGCGCGTAGATCAGCCCGGCGCGGATGATCGCGTGCGTCGGCAGGGCGGAGATGTCCCGCCCGTCGAGGCGCACCCTGCCCGCGTCACGCCGGCGCAGGCCGAAGATGGTCTCGGCGATCTCGGTGCGGCCGGCGCCGACGAGGCCGGCCAGTCCCATGATCTCGCCGCGGTGCAGCGTGAAGCCGACGTCGGCGAAGCGCGGCGCGTGCGCCAGGCCGTCGACCTCGAGCACGGGCCGATCGGTCGCGAACGACGTCGCGCGGCGCGGGATGGTGCGCATCTCCCGGCCGACCATCTGCGACAGCAGGCGCGTCCGGTCGAACCCCTCGCGCGCCACGCTGTCGACCAGCACGCCGTCGCGGAGCACGCTGATGTCGTCGGAGATCTCGAGCACCTCCTCCATGCGGTGGCTGATGAAGGCGAGCGTGTAGCCTTCGTCGCGCAGGCGGCGCACGATCGCGAACAGCCGCTCGACCTCGTGGCTCGTCAGCGGCGAGGTGGGCTCGTCGAACAGGATCACCCGGCAGCCGCGCAGCAGCGCCTTGGCGCACTCCACCTGCTGCGCCTGCGCGATCGAGAGCAGGCGCGCCTCCGCGTCCACCGCGATGTCGAGGCCCAGCATGTCGAGCGCCGCCCGCGCCCGCCTGCGCATCGCCGCCCAGTCGACGCGGCGCAGCCGGCCGGTGGTGGGCAGCTCGCCCACGAACATCGTCTCGGCGACGCTCAGCCTGGGCATCAGCGCCGGCTCCTGCGGCACCAGGTATATGCCGTGCGCGTGCGCGTCCCGCGGCGAGGCGAACGAGACCGGAGCACCGTCGAGGCGCAGCCCGCCGGCGCTCGGCCGCACCAGCCCGGCCATCACCTTGAACAGCGTGGACTTGCCCGCCCCGTTCTCGCCCATCATCGTGTGCACCCGGCCCGGCCGCAGCGCCACGCTGATCCCGCGCAGCACCGTCACCGAGCCGAAACTCTTGGCGATGTCGCTCGCCTGGTAGAGACCGGGCCCGGCCTGACGTTCCGGCATCATGCCGATCTCCTGGTGACGTTCCCAACCCAGCCTGCTTCTCGCCGGCGCATCCTTGCGGACGCCGCGGCTGGCGGCTTATGAGGCTACCCTATGCCGGAACGAATGGTAGCGCAATCATCGAGGTTACGACCCCGTTCCGGCCGGTCTGGCGGCGCCGCGCCCCGGTGTGTAATCCTCCCTTGGATGGGCAACCAGACATCGAGGCGGCGTGGCGGCGCGGTGACGCTCAAGCATGTGGCCGAGCGTGCCGGCGTGGCCCCGATCACGGTGTCACGCACCCTGAACGCGCCGGACAGCGTGTCCCCCGCCCTGCGCGCGCAGATCGGGGACGCGGTGGCGGCACTCGGCTACGTGCCGAACCGCGCCGCCGGCATGCTGGCGTCCGCGCGCAGCCGGGTGGTGCCGGTGATCGTGCCGTCGCTGTCCAACGCCGTGTTCATCGAGGTGATCCAGGGCATCCAGCAGGAGCTGGAGACGGCAGGGCACCAGCTCCTGCTCGGCAACACCCAGTACGACCTCGCGCGCGAGACGGAGCTGGTCTCGACCATGCTCGGCTGGTCGCCGGCCGGGATCATCGTCGCCGGCCTGCGCCATGCGCCGCACACCCGCACGCTGCTCGGCCAGTGCGGGTGCCCGGTGGTCGAGATCATGGAGCTGGGCGGCCGGCCGATCGACATGAACGTCGGGCTGTCCCACCTCAAGGCCGGCGCCGAGATGGGCCGCCATCTGATCGGCCGCGGCTACCGGCGGATCGGCTTCGTCGGCGGGCGGCTCGGGGTCGATTACCGGGCCATGCAGCGCTATCGCGGCCTCGACCGCGTGCTGGCCGAGGCCGGCCTCCCGCGTCGCCCCCCCTTCACCCACGAGGGGCGGTCCAGCCCGGCGACGGGCGGCGAGCGGCTGATGGCGACGCTGGCGGAGGCGCCCGAGCTCGACGCGCTGTTCTTCGCCAACGACGACCTCGCCATCGGCGCCCTGCTGCGCGCCCAGCGCGAGGGACTCGCGGTGCCGGGGCGGATCGCCATCGCCGGCTTCAACGGGCTCGGCATCGGCGCGCTGACCAGCCCGGCGCTCACCAGCATCGTCTCGCCGCGCGCCGAGATCGGCCGGTTGGCCGCCGCCAAGCTGCTGGCGCGCGCGACGGGCCTGCCGGCCGGTCCGGCCCGGGTCGATGTCGGCTACAGCCTGGCGATCCGCGAAAGCACGTGACGCGCATTGAAGGAGGAGACGCCCATGACCCCCAGGATCGGTTTCGCGGGCCTTGGCCTGATGGGCCACGGCATGGCCAGCAACCTGCTGGCCAAGGGGTTTCCGCTCTCTGTGCTTGGGCACCGCAAGCGCGAGGCGATCGAGGATCTGGTCGGTCGCGGCGCCGTGGAGGTCGACTCGGCGCGGGCGCTGGCCGAGGCCAGCGACATCCTGGTGCTGTGCGTGACCGGCAGCCCGCAGGTGCGCGCGCTGGTCGACGGGCCGGACGGGATCGGCGCCTCGGGCAGGCCGGTGATGGTGGTCGACTGCTCGACCTCCGACCCGTCGGTGACCATGGCGCTGGCGGCCGAGCTGGCGCCGCGCGGGATCGAGCTGATCGACGCGCCGCTCAGCCGGACGCCCAGGGAGGCGTGGGCCGGCACGCTCGACGTGATGGTGGGTGGCTCCGACGACCAGCTCGCCCGCGCTCGTCCGGTGCTGGAGGCCTTCGCCGGCCGGATCGTCGCGACCGGGCCGGTGGGCACCGGGCACATGATGAAGCTGCTGAACAACTTCGTCTCGCTCGGCTACGCAGCGATCTACGCCGAGGCGCTGGCGCTCGGCGCCAAGGCCGGGGTGACGGCGCAGGTGTTCCACGACGTCGTCGCGGGAGGCCGCATGGACTGCGCCTTCTTCCGGACCTTCTTCGAGTATGTGGTGGGCGGCAATCCGGAGGCCCACAAGTTCACGCTGTCGAACGCGCTCAAGGACCTTACCTACCTGAGCAGTTTCGCCAACGCGTCGGGCGCCATCAATCCGGTCGGCGCCGCGGTGCGCAACAGCTTCGCGCTCGCCAACGGCCTCGGCCACGCCAACGACTACGTGCCGACGCTGGCCGATGTCGTGCGGCGGGTGAACGGCATCGCGTGAGCGGTGCAGCCGGGCGAGCCCGGCGATCGCGTCGGCGTCGAAGGAGCGCAGGCCCGCCCCCCAGGCTCCGTGACTGAACTTGCGGGCTGGCGGCCTTTGGGCCGATCGGGTCTCTGGCCGTGCGATCCCGGGGGTGCTCGAAGCTTGCGGAGCCGCACGGGTCCTGACCAGGACCCGCCTGGACGACGCCCGGCGGACATCGCCGAGGCTGACGATGCGGCAGGTCCCGCGCGCCTGGAAGCGCCACGAGGCGGCGCGGCCCCGCCTCGTCGAGGCCGGGCCGTGCATCGGCCGCACGGGCGCGCCATGGCGCGACCTGCCGGACGATCCGGGCGCGTGGCCCGGCGTGCATCACCGCTGGTGCCTGCTGCCGCTGGCGGGGAGCTCGTGTTCGAGGCTATGCGCTCGGCCGTGCCCGCGGACGGGCTGGCGCTGCTCGACGGCACGACGTGCAAGGCCCGGCGCGCCGCCAGCGGCGCACGCCGCGGCACGGCTGCGGCCGAGGGCACGGGCGCAGCCTGCTGCGGCTGATCGCCAGCCCAGGGCGGCACTCCGACCTGCGCCACGCCCGGGCGCTGGTGTCTGGCATCGCGCCCGTGATGCAGCCCTGGGCCGCGGCACCATCTCGGCCCCGCTGCGCGCCGCCTTGCCGAGCCAGGGCCGCACCGTGCCCACCCCGCTCAGGCTGGGCATGGTGGACCCGCCACCCTGGGGCAGGCCGATCCACGCCCGTCGGCACCCCGTCGAGACCGCGTTCTCTCGGCTGAAAGACCGGGGCCGCGTCGCCCTGCGGCGCGACAAACCGCGCCGGAGCTGGATGGGCTTCGCCCAGCTCGCCGCAATGCCCATCGACCTGCGCATCGACGAGTTCAGTCGCAGAGCCTGGTCAAAGTCAGGTGGACCCCGAACCCAAGCGTTGATCGAACTCTTCACGGGCGCGCTCGACCCGCGGAAGGGTTTCGACGGTCCAGTCGGACAAGGCTTTGAACGGCGCGTCGAGGGTGCGGCCGAGCGGGGTGATGCGGTACTCGACACCGACGGGGGAGGTGGGAAAGACGTGACGCTCGACCATGCCGTTGCGCTCCAGCCGCCGCAGGGTCTGCGTCAGGACCTTCGGCGTGACGCCCTCGAAGCGGCGCTTCAGCGTGTTGAAGCGCAGCGGCTCCCTGGTGAGGGCGACGACGATCATCACGCTCCACTTGTCTACGACCTGCTCCAGCAGCAGCCGGTGCGGGCAGTTTGCCATTCTGAGTACGTCGTGCTTGCGATCTGCCATGGGTTTCCAATTCGATACCTAATCTATGTTTAGTAACTAGTTGATACCTGAGGCTGGGACAACATCTGTCGAGGCATCGACCGCACAGGATGCACCATCCCATGGCCTCGTCCGATGTTGGCGCCTTGTTCCAACCATTCCGCCACAAGTCGCTGGATTTGAGGAACCGCATCGTCATGTCCCCCATGACCCGGGGCCGCTCTCCGGGAGGCGTGCCGGGGGAGGATGTGGCGGCTTATTACCGTCGCCGGGCCGAGGCAGAAATAGGATTGATCCTGTCCGAAGGCACGGTGGTGGACCGTCCGGCCGCCCGGAACGAGCCGGGCATCCCGTGCTTCCACGGCTATGATGCCCTGGCGGGATGGCAGCGCGTGATCGACGACGTTCATGCTGCGGGGGGCAAGATGGGACCCCAACTCTGGCACGTCGGTTCCATGCCAAGTGGGATCAGCGAGTGGGAACCGCCGGCGCCCGTGGAAAGCCCGTCTGGGCTGATTGCGCCCGGCCAGCCGAAGGGTGTGGCGATGACGGAACAAAACATCGCGGACACCATCGCCGCGTTCGGCAAGGCGGCCGGCGAGGCGAAGCGGCTCGGTTTCGACATGATCGAGGTCCACGGCGCCCACGGCTACTTGATCGACGCGTTCTTCTGGGCCGGCACCAACGAGCGCGACGACCGTTATGGCGGCGCCACACTGCAGGAGCGCTCGCGCTTCGTCGTCGAAGTCCTGCGTGCGTCGCGCGCGGCGGTCGGCCCGGATTTTCCCATCAGCCTGCGCGTCAGCCAATGGAAGCAGCAGGACTACTCGGTGCGCCTGGCACAAACTCCGGACGCCATGTTCGACTGGCTGATGCCGCTGGTCGAGGCGGGTGCAGACATCCTGCACTGCTCGCAGCGCAAGCTTTGGGAACCCGAGTTCCCGGAGATAGACGGCAAGGATGGGCTGAACCTCGCCGGCTGGGCCAAGAAGCTGACAGGCGCCGCCACGATCAGCGTCGGCTCGGTTGGCCTGTCAGGTGACGCTGTGAGCGCCTTCAGCGGCGCGAGCTCCGAGCCCACGCCGCTCGACAACCTGGTGCATCGGCTGGAGCGCGAGGAGTTCGACCTTGTCGCCGTGGGCCGAGCGGTGCTGGCCGACCCGCTTTGGGCGGCGAAGGTCCACGCGGGCGACTATGCCGCCATGAAGGGATTCACGCCCGCTGCCCTGCGCGAGCTGGTCTGACCGCGGACCGTCCGCAACCCCGGGCGAGCGGTCTTGGCAGGGAGGTACAGTGCCCAAAACTCCTTTCGACCACCAGTCATCAACCGCACTCGTCACCGGGGCGGCATCCGGCATCGGGCTGGCCATTGCCCGGGCGCTCGTGGGCCGGGGGGCACCGCGCGTGCTGATCGTCGCGCAGGATGAGGAGAAGCTGCACGCGGTCGCCGCCGAACTCTCTCGTGCGCCGCATGCGCCTTGCGTCGAGTGCTTCTTTGCCGACCTTGCGGCGGCGGACGGCCCGGCGCGGGTCCGTCTCGAAGCCGACCGGCTGGGCTGGCCCATTGATCTGCTTGTCAACGATGCCGGCCTGAGATCGTCGGGAGCGTTCGCAAGCCGGAAGGAGCGCAACGACCCGCTGGCAGTCGTGGACCTCAACGTGCGCGCTGTGGTTGCGCTCAGCGCGCTCTTCCTGCCCGATATGGTCGGGCGGGGCCGAGGGGCGGTCATCAACATCGGTTCGACGGCTGGTTCGGGCGCCGTGCCGTTCCCGGCCGTCTGCGCCGCCAGCAAGGCGTCTGTGATCTCCCTCTCACGGGCGCTTTGGACCGAGAACCGCGGCAAGGGTGTGCGCGTCGTTTGCGTCCTGCCCGGTGTGACGGCAGGCCCGGACCTCGTCTGCCGCGGCAACGCCTGGGCTGCACGTCGACCACCCGCAGGATGTGCGGCTGGATGACGCCTCGTTCCGGCCAGGACGTGCTGTTCCGATGATGGCGATGTCGCGTATGAGCCCCGCGCCGCCCCAGGCAGGCGCCGCACCGGAGGAAGTGACGGCGCAGGTCCCGGCTGACCTGCCGCTTCACCCATGGCCTGCACGTCCTGCGGCCACTCGAAGCAGTCCGTTCTCCTGCTCGGAAGCCTGGGCTTGGCCCGCGAGTGACGGCGGCCTGCACTCGCGCGTCGTCGCGTTGCCGGGCCAGCACGATCGCCGTTTCCCTCATCCGCTCCTTCAGCGTGGCCGGCAAGGCGTTCACGGCCTCTGCCAACCCGTGGATCGCTGTCTCCCGACGGTCCACGGCCGCGAGCAGCGGACCGACATGTTCCTGCGAGGCATTTATGCACTTCGAACCACAAGGCCCAACATGTTGGGCCTTGAGAACCCCAAGGCATCCGGATCATACCAGCGATCGTTGGTCGTGACCGGTCAAGAAAGGCAAGGCTGGGCTCTGCCTCCGCTGCCCATTCCAACGGCCCAAGAGGGCTGTCGGAACCTTTGGTCAGCCACGCCCGGACCCGCAAGGGGTCCGAGGACCCTTTGATCCCTTGACCTGAGTATTGGATTCCAAAGGCCTGCCTTTGGCGGATGAGGCAGAGCCTCAACCTTGCTTCCTGTCCCGACCGGTCCCCACCAACGGCCGTTGGTATCAGGCCCTGATGACAGTACTTGTGGTGCGAAAGCATTAATCGTCATATTACAGGATATTGATTGTAAGCTACGCCTAAGGGCACGCATATGTTTCCGGTATATTAGTACTACCGCATAGGCTATATCTATTCACGCTAAAGCACGTCGCTTACCTTAAGACATTCACACGGTTCTGAGCAAAATGAATATGGATCTGTGCTGGATCGCTGGTGTGTATCGGGGGATGCCATCTGCATGGTCAGCTACGACTCCTTCCAAGCCTCTTACAAATGCGTGACAATGGGCGAAGCTTCATGTCTGATGCTGAAGATCGTGGAGTGAGTTCGACGGAGACAAGTACAGCCAAAAGCATCGTGACGATCGGCGAGATCGTCGTCGAGATCATGGCCGAGGACCCCGGGGAGGGCTTCCGCGAACCGCTGCGCCTGCGCGGGCCGTTCCCTTCCGGGGCGCCGGCGATCTTCATCGACCAGGTGGCGCGGCTGGGCCAGAAGGCCGGGCTGATCTCCTGCGTCGGCGACGACGATTTCGGCCGGCTGAACGTCGAGCGCCTCAGGCGCGACGGCGTCGACACCTCCGCGATCCGCGTCGATCCCGACCAGGTCACCGGCAGCGCCTTCGTGCGCTACCGCCGCGACGGCAGCCGGGACTTCGTGTTCAACATCAGGAACAGCGCGTGCGGCCGGACCCGGATCACCGGCGAGGGCGAGCGCCTGCTCGACGGGTGCGGGCATTTCCACGTGATGGGATCGTCGCTGTTCTCCCCCGGGCTGATCGAGCAGGCGGCGGGGGCGGTCGATCGGGTCCGGTCGGCCGGCGGCACCGTGTCCTTCGACCCCAACGTCCGCAAGGAGATGCTCGGCGCCCCGGGGATGCGGGCGGCGCTCGGGGCGATGCTGCGACGCTGCGACGTCTTCATGCCGAGCGGGCCGGAGCTGACGCTGCTGACGGAGTCCGGGTCCGAGCGGGACGCGGTCGCGGAGATCCTCGGCCTGGGCGTGTCCGCGGTGGTCGTCAAGCGCGGGGCGGAGGGCGCCAGCCACCACGACCGCGACGGGACGATCCGCATGCCCGCCTTCGCCGTGCAGGAGATCGACCCGACCGGGGCCGGCGACTGCTTCGGCGCCACCTTCGTGACCTGCCGGTTCCAGGGACGGTCCGCGGCGGACAGCCTGCGCTACGCCAACGCCAGCGGCGCGCGCGCGGTGGGCGTGCGCGGGCCGATGGAGGGCGCCTCGTCGTTCGCCGAGCTCGACGCGTTCATCGCCCGCCCTCCGGGAGGCGCGCCATGAGCACGGACGCGCTGACCAGCCTGGCGGCGGCACGGGAGGCGGGCGTGCCGCGCGGCATCACCTCGGTCTGCTCGGCCCACGAGCTGGTGATCGAGGCCGCCCTGCTGCAGGCGGCGCAGGACGGCACCGAGGCGCTGGTCGAGGCCACCTGCAACCAGGTGAACCAGGACGGCGGCTACACCGGCATGACGCCGGCCGGGTTCCGCGACCTCGTGCTGGGGATCGCGGCCCGCATCGGGTTCGCGCCCGAACGGGTCGTCCTGGGCGGCGACCACCTGGGGCCCAACCCCTGGAGGCACCTGCCCGCCGAGCAGGCGATGGACCGGGCGGAGCGGATGGTCGCCGCCTACGTCGCGGCCGGCTTCGCCAAGCTGCACCTCGACGCCAGCATGGGCTGCGCGGGGGAGCCGGCGACGCTGCCGGACGAGGTCGTCGCCGGGCGGGCCGTGCGTCTCGCCGTCCGGGCGGAGGCCGCCGCCGCGGCCGCCGCGGCCAGGCCCGTCTATGTCATCGGCACCGAGGTTCCGACCCCGGGCGGCGCCACCGAGGCGCTGGACCACCTGCGGCCGACCACGCCGGAGGCGGTGCTCGCGACCTACGGCGTGCACGAGCGGGCCTTCCGCGAAGCCGCGCCGGCGGCGTGGCCGCGCGTGCTGGCCATCGTGGTGCAGCCGGGCGTCGAGTTCGGCCACGAGGACGTCGCGATCTACCGGCCGGAGCGGGCCGCCGCCCTGTCGGACGCCCTGCGGCACATGCCGGGCCTGGTGTTCGAGGCGCATTCCACCGACTACCAGCCGGAGGCGGCGCTGCGCCGCCTGGTGGTGGACGGCTTCGCGATCCTGAAGGTGGGTCCCGGCCTGACCTTTGCCCTGCGCGAGGCCCTGTACGGCCTGGATGCCATCGACGCCGTGCTGAACCCGGGCGGCCCGCGCCTGCCGGCGACGATGGAGGCGCTGATGCTGGCCCGGCCGGAGCACTGGCGGACCCACTATCCCGGCACGACAGCCGAGCAGCACGTGCTGCGCCATTGCAGCTACAGCGACCGCATCCGCTACTACTGGCCGGCGGCGGAGGCGCGCGGGACGGTCGACGCACTGCTGGAGCGTCTCGGGCGCGCCGTCATCCCTGCAACGCTGATCAGCCAGCATCTTCCCAGGCTCTACGAGAGGGTTGTCACGCGCCAGCTCAAAGCGGAACCGCGCGCCTTGCTGATCGAGTTGGTTCGCGACGTGCTCCGCACCTATTCTCACGCCTGCGGCAACGGCTGAACGTCATGCAAGGACAGTTCATGGGACAGAGCAGGACACTCGACGGCAAGGTGGCCGTCATCACCGGTGCGGCGCGCGGGATCGGCCGCGCCATCGCGGAGCGCTACGTCCACGAAGGCGCCCTGGTGGTCATCGCCGATCTGGACGCGGCAGGGGCACAGGCGGCGGCGGCGGCCCTCGGCGAGGGTTGCACCGGACTTGCCCTCGATGTCACCCGGCAGGACTCGATTGACGCCATGGTCGCCTCCGTCGTCTCGCGCCACGGCCGGATCGACATCCTGGTCAACAACGCCGGGATCTTCGACATGGCGCCCACGATCGAGATCACCCGCGAGAGCCTGCGCCGCGTCTATGCCGTCAACGTCGAGGGGCTGCTGTTCACGCTCCAGGCGGTGGCCCGCCGGATGATCGCCCAGGGCGGCGGCGGCAGGATCGTCAACCTGGCCTCGCAGGCCGGCCGGCGCGGCGAGGCGCTGGTGGCGGTCTACTGCTCGTCGAAGGCGGCGGTGATCAGCCTGACCCAGAGCACCGGGCTCGACCTGATCCGGTACGGCATCAACGTCAACGCGATCGCGCCGGGCGTGGTCGACGCCGAGCACTGGGACCACGTGGACGCGAGCTTCGCCCGCTACGAGAACCTGCAGCCTGGCGAGAAGAAGCGGCAGGTCGGCGCCGCAGTGCCCTTGGGCCGGATGGCCCGCCCGGACGAGATGGCGGGCATGGCGGTCTTCCTTGCCAGCCCCGACGCAGGCTATATTGTTGCGCAGACATACAATGTCGACGGCGGCAACTGGATGAGCTGACCGTCGCCGCAGGGGGAGTGACGCTCATGGGCTTCAACAGGCACGCCGCCGCGGCTGCGCTATGGCTGGCCGGCACGGCGCTTGCGG
>JAABUY010000756.1_pt1 | contig 51921 bp, 95 predicted proteins | sample 5560271 | NCBI WGS metagenome assembly JAABUY01 (sample SAMN10711886, study PRJNA513374) | rock metagenome | isolation source: Antarctica rocks | place: Antarctica: Victoria Land, University Valley | reverse complement strand
GAAGAGATGGAGGAAGGTGCGGTTGGCTTGGAAGGGGAGGAAGGTATGGATGAACAAGGGGATGTGGAATATGGGGATGTGGTAGACAGGGAGGAGGATGGGGATGAGCCGGATAATGAGGATGGGAAGATGGACATCGTGGAGAAGGATTGGTTGGTCGTCTTCTTCTATGCTTCCAACCGTCTGACGGTTGTCTAAAGAGTACATCCCATACAACGAGCGCATCACAGGTTGCCAACACAGGAACCCCGCCCTTCCGCCTTCATATCCAGTATTCGGAAGAACCCGCAGCCCTTCAGATCGCCCGTCCGTCCTGGGCTTTGGCATTGCCAGAAGAACACCATGTCATCGTCGATCAGCCCAGGCCCGTCTTTGGTCTTTGGTGACCCCGACACATCATCACCAACCTCTTCAGTCTTCGGGTGATTGGCAGAAGCTCGAGCTTTAGAGGGCGAAATAGGCAGACGAGAGCGGGCTTTCGCTTTTTGGTCTGCACGAAGAAGCCTACGACAGAGCATGAGGCTCGAAAGACAGCATAGCACCGAGATGACACACGTTGGGATGCCACATCTGCACAAAGGCGTTCCCTGCCGAGGACCTAGTGGACCCACGCCAGGCTTTGGGTGGAAATCTGCAGACAATCTCGTCAGCAAAAGCTCAAGCTTAGATACGCAATCGCGATTGGGTGGATAGGGCAGTGAAATGCCGCCACAGCCAGACGATAGAGAATGACGAAACTGGTCGAAACTCACCTTCCCGGTAGAACCTGAATGTGATGTTGATTCTCGACGTATACGTCCTCCGCTCGTCCTCGGGTATCGCTCTCTCGTCCATATCAAACCCCGGTCGAAAGAGATCCAGCGCTTTCTGCGGTGGTACACTTCAGATCAGCCATGCACCTCCAGTCACACTCACGTATGCTTGTATCGCTCCTGATTACCCGCATTCATCAGGCACAGGCTATTATGCCCAAGATTCACCTCGTACGTCCGGATGAGCTTGTTCGTCGAGAAAGACGGATCGACGGGGTCGGTCTGGCGGAGTCTGAATGCTCGAGGGGTGCCAAGGGAGAGTGAGGCGATGGTGGGGTATGGACCGAGGTCTAGAAGAATGAGCGAGGATGCGCCGATGACACAGACATACAGGTCAATTGATCAGCATGCCAGCCGACTCTTTTGAGTTATTAGCGGTTTCCGCAGATTACAGGTGTGACGCACCCGCTGCTCGCCCCATCGTATCGGTTGGCTCCACATACATTGGCCTTCCAATCTCCTGCCCATTCGAAGGGATACCGAGGACGAGCTCGTATGGCGGCGTTGACTACGGGTTCGATGAGGTCCGCCGCCTGTTTGAGCAGTGGGGGATAGTCCTACGTGAGATCAGCAAGGTCTTGATGTATCTGCTCACCTTCGGTGTGCCCAGCTCGTTGCCCGAGTAGAAATATCTCGGCTTTCCTCCACTATATCCCACCTCTGCCTTGCCTCTCTCGTCGGCACCTCTTTCAGCCCTCTCCTCTTGGTGCTCATCTACCTCTAGCTCTCCATACCAATCCCCCTTTCTCGCATACACCGTCGTCGTATGCGGGCTCTCCACCCACCTCCCCGAGAGATACCACCGATTCCGCTCCCATTTCTCGCTCTCCTCCATCAGCGCGAGGTAAAGCGCTGATGCAAATGACGGGCATAGAGGACACTGAAGGAGAGTGACGGGAAGATTGTGCGCATCGATCGCGGCTTGTGAGGTAAGGAGGAGCGCGGGATGAGGGATCGACTTGACCTTGGGACGCTTGGTCGGGCTGGCCTGGCCGAGGGCGGAGAGGAGATCGATAGCGGGTTTGACTTTCGATGGCGATCCGTTGACAGTCTTCCGTCTTGGTTCTTCCACCTCATCACTGTTGTTCTCCACCTGATCCACCCTCTTCCCACCCTTGACCAACCACGATCCGATGCTCGTCCCGGCTCTTCGCTTTTTCACTCTGGGTAGAAGCAGCGCTTCAGCCGCCAGCGACACATCTCCGCTCGCTGCAGCCAGAGCTTCGAGGTACTCCGATAAGGGAAATGAGACGGGGTCGAGTAGAGATGCGAGCAATGCTATCTTCGTGTCATTGTCCTCGGGGTCCGACATCGCCCGGACCTATGGTCGGGAGGGTCGAGAAGCTGAAGGGAGCTGAAACGACCACCGTCAGCGGGCGGTTTGAGATGCAAGTTTCTGATGCAATACTTGAAAGGGTGGTCGGCAGGTGACGTTCCGGTCAAAGAGATATCAATTCAATCACTGTTGGAGGCGAGCAACCGAGTCTTCCGGATTGCGGAACCAAAATTCCGAAGCGTATGTCGACGCCGGGTCCGTCCTCTCCTGTTGTTCTCTTTGACAGCTTCAGCAAGCGCGTCATGCTCTTGTCTGCGCTTCTCCTGGTCGTGGCGACAGTCACAGGCCATGGAGATCACACTTTCGACCTGGGCGACCTTGACGACGTCGGCATGTCCTATGCAGAGCGACATGTCTGTTTTCCTTCGCCAACAAACACGTATTCCTGCTGACGCCCGTCAGATGCATACGGAACACCACATCGACTCCTTCGACCTCGAATCCTTCTTCAAGCTCCATGACCTGAACATGGATGGTTACTGGGATGAAGCGGAGATCGAAGCGGTCTACGGACTGCATCATCACTCGGTAAAGGAGAAGATACCGGAGCCGGAACTGGTGGAAGGTCGGACGAGGATGGTGGTGGATAAGGTGCTGCAAAAGCTGGATAGGAACAAGGACGGTGAGTTGTGTCGGTAGAGGCGGAGCTGATGGACAGACAAGGTCAGCTTGGATGAGTTTATAGCTGGAGGCGAGGATGGGCTGCCCAGCTTTGAGGGGTATCAGGATTTGGGTCGTGAGCTACTTCGTGGAACCCAACGCGAGAACCTCGTTGAATGGACGCGATAGATCACTACGACGAGGAGTCAGAATAGTGAGCATGCCGAGAACCGCTCGCATCTTGAGCTAACACGGTGCTTAGCTTTCTGCATCATGAGGAAGTATGACACAACATCTCGCAAGCAGAGTCTCGCTGACATGCCTCAAGCTGTATCACTCTACGCCAGAGACTCAGACGGACGAGGCATATACACATCCTGAGGGTGAGTGGCCCTAAAGCTCGCTGCTTTGCTAATGACTCCATCCAGATACCGAGCACTTCAAGCGTAAGCTGTCGCAGCACAAATGGATCAGTCCCGCTTACCATCCGACCCAGATCACGCGCACATTGAAAACGAGGAGGATGAACGCGAACGCGTTTTCGAAGGACTCGCACCCGGTGCCGACCTGTCCCAAGATCACGTCGCCGCCGATCCCCTAGATATACATGAGCACGCACCGGGTGAAGGTCCCACATCTGTTGCCGAGGGCAAGAAGCCGAGAGTCACGCTTGAAGCCGGTGACGAAGTGCCTCCACCGCCCAAATTACATCGCGAGGATCCTGGAGCTTCGCCACAACGGATACAGAGGGGTAAGGGACCGGATAAGGATACTTGGGAGAGTGCGAAAGCGGCTGTGTCCGGACAGGGGTATGGGCCGGAACATGGACGGCCGCGGAGTCCAGAGGAGAGGTTACGGACGGGAGTGCCATATAGTGAGTATGCTCATTCCTGACGATATAGCGACTGATGATATCGATGCGCTCATCGAACTGTAGAGTATAAGTGAGTCGACTTCACGGGGTTTCACGATGCCGTCGCTGATGCTGGGTCGGGTCAGGTTTCGGAAAGGTCTTCGCGCCGACGAGTTTTGACCAGCAAGTTCAAAGCAACGGCATATGAAATTTTGGTCGGGATATGCCTATGCATTCCCATGTGTCTTTCCGCAGTTTGTAAAGGCAACGATCCGCATGGAGGGAGTGTGGAGATCACTGAAGACGAACTCTTCTTGTCCTGTCTTCGGTTCCGGGTAGAAGTGGAGACCACAAAAAACCGCGATCCCCTTTGCAGGTGATCAGACGTATCGACCGATCCAAGCGTTGCTTTTTCGGCGATCTGGTCGACGTCTACGTCGGATAGGCTTCCTCCTGCTGAATGATGCAGCCTCGAACACTTCTGGCATGGTACAAGCCAGAACCTTACGGCAGATTTCGTTAAATTCTCTTCAGCCAGCATCACGGGTACCCGGTCCCGAATCGCTTCCTCTTTGCGATAGGATTTTCTCCTTGCTAACGCGGTTACACATACTGATCACTTCCATCGAGCCTCGGCCATGCCTTGGAATCTGGGCGAGAATCGAACATTGCGGGAAGCCAGACTACCACTTCTATCCCGCTCTAGACGTGCAAGCAGAAGAGATATCCGTGTCCCGCTTCGGGCCGCGCACGGTCTACACCTGACTGGGACAACCACTTCGGTCTCTCGGTCTAAGGGTGGTTTCGTCTCCTCCCCGATGGACGAAAACCAACCATTCAGCGTATAATACTTCGGCCCCTTATGGTCATGACTTCCTCTTCATGGGAAAAGGGACGACATGACCAAGATCATCCTGACTGGCGCGACTGGCATCGGTATGTAACGACACTCCACCATCCACTGTTTCAAGAACCAAGCTGATGGTGCCTTTAGCTGGCAGCGAGATCCTTCGTCCAGCGTTACTATCCCCTCAAATCTCCCAAGTCACCATCTTGACCAGTCGAAAGACTACACCTGAATCTCATCCGAAGCTCAAGACCGTCATCGTCCCCTCGGACGATTGGCCAAAGGGCTTCGATGAGTTATCGCCATCCTTGATGGAGGCCGTGAGGGACCATGACGCTTGTATCTGGTTGGTAGGTGTCAAACAGAGAAAGGCTTCCAAAGAGGACTATATCCGGTCCGTCTCTTCCACAGCACACATATGAGGGGTGACCTGATGCAACGCAGGATCACTCTGGACTGGGCGATCCATGCTGCCGAGAAATTCAGCTCGATGGGTACATGGCTTCCGAGTCCCACCCATTCAAATTCATCTGTCTTTCCATGGACGGGTTGGATCAAAACAAGAAGTCTTGGTTCATGAATCGGAATATCAAGGGAAGGATGGAGAGGGAGTTGTCCAAGATGGACAGGCCTGATTCGGTGGATGGAATGCAAACACCGACCTGTTGCGAAAGCCTGCTCACATGTCTTCTCAAAGGACACGTAATCGGGCTTCAACAGCACTTGGGACTCGATTCGGGTCTTCGAAAGAGGGAAGAGCGACGTGATTGATGAATCAAAAGACGGCTTGAGCTCGAGACGACGTGCGGAATGTCAAGGGAGGAAGCTTCGCCGACAAGGGATGTGTCAGGATGTGAGGCTGTCGATATACAGGTCTGAGACTCCTGGGGATGATTTTGGTCTTGATGGATCTTTGAGCTCGTCAATGGGACAAGTAGAGACTCATCCTGAAGGGAACTATTTGGTAGACTAGTCCTGTAGGCAAGAAGTAGCAAGAGTCGTACTTCAAGTCAGTGCACTCAAGTACCCAATGACGTTTCTAGCCTTCCTGAGTCATACTAAGGTATTCTCACAAATAACGCTCATCAGTCAACGTAACCGAGTCGTTTCTCGGCCGTTCCATCTATCAACATTGACATATCGTACACTAAGTCTCTTACCTCGCTTACGGAATACGGTACACCCGCTCCACTGCCACCCCTAGTTCTCGTCCAAGATGTAATCATTGCAAGGGTCCCCAATCGACAGCCATAAGCGACCCATGACCCTCTTGAGTGTGTGACGATCCTTCATGCTCCAATCGCCATCCTCCTTGGTCAGCGATTTCGGCAACAAGCGAGTTGTCCTGAGGTACGTCTATAGCTTGAGCCCGCTCGCCTCGGCTAGAGTGGCGAGGGTTGGAGCGTACGCCGCATAAGGCGCCCAGGTTTCTCCTCGAAGGTGAATCACAGTACGTTCTCACATTTAAGAGAACACCAGACAGCTCGCGGTCCAGGAAGATCTTGCTGCCTTCACCTCTAAAGCCGGTTACCTGGAGAATCCCTGCTCCCTTGCTAGAGAGATGGCTGGTCTCCGCTTTGGCCGTTCATCATGCTCTCTTGGTCTCGGAGTATCTTTATGGCCTTGACATGTTGACGGATCGGGATGTTCGTGCCAGGCGATAGCTCGTGTGTCGATTCAGAGCCAAGTGTAATGAGGCAGAATGATTGTTGAAAGGCAAACATCAGCTCCTCGCAGGCTGCTCTTTATACCTTCTCTCTTGAAAGACGTCCCTTTGAGCTTCGACAGCAAGGAAGAAGCTTGACTGGCGTTCAGCTCGTCAGATGAGGGAAGAGTGACGTGCTCGAGCATGCCAAAGGAGGAATCTTCGTCAATCAGAGATGGCTGTTCGGAGCAAAGGAGGTGGATGGTGTCGGCCATCGCAGACTGCAAAAGTGATCTACCCGGCGCCACATCGGTCGAGCGGGTGAAACTTCTTATGCTTCAGCTGTCTGCAACAGACCAGACTCCTCCCTCAAGCCTCTCACTTCCAGCAGATACCGCTCGACCTCGCCTCTCCCCCCGGCAGACCCATCGGATCCTTGAGCTCCTGATTTGGCGGTCGAAGGTGGTGCAGGGGAGAGGTGGAGCTTGATCCATGTCTTCTGGAGAGACCGATGCCAGGCCCCGAAGGTGCGGCCGGTTCTGGAGAAGCCTGGAGGATGACAGCTCAGCTCGAATCTCGGAAGATGCATATGCGGGCAGACCTTTCGCCTCTTCTTTGGCTTGGAGCATCCGCTTCAGCTCGTCGCTCCCGGCCTCCACCTGTTCGAGGGTGTCGATAAGCCTAACCAATCCGCTGGTCAGCCTCTCACTCGAGCACTATCCAGCAATCGCATATCTGCTACAATGGCGAGATTCTCGAAGGCGGCAGACCCACCACCATCCCTCGAACCCGGATTGTACCCTCCTCCCATAAAGGGTCCTAAACACCGGCATCGGTCTTCCAAAATTTCTCTTCGCCCCCATCCAGTCTTCGATCAGTTTTTCGGCATTGGTATGCGTCCACAGCTGATGTTGCGGTCCCAAACCGGATGGGCATTTGGAAAGATCACGATATAGCTGAGGAGGATGCTTCAAGGAGATGATCAGAAGCTGGCGGTGGTGGACTGGCGGAAGAGGTGTCTCTTCAGGTGTTCGAGTAGGATCATACGGAGCTGCTTGGCGTTGAGGCCATGGTCGGACAGGATGGAGAAGCAGGTAAGTGTCGAGTTCTGGGCATGCATGAAATGCGCTGTGAGGTCATTCGTCATGTATGTCGGCCAGAGTTAGGGACGGCCGTGTCCCAAAGGGGAAAGCTCCATGCGGGGACTCCATACGGAGATCGATAAATGTCCTTGATTTTCCCTGTACGTGAAGTTACGATCCGACGCGTTCTGCCGTCCGTTACAGGGTCAGCAGTTGAATGACCATTCGGAATACCGCGAGACTTCGACTTCGACTACCAACATCACGGCTTATCCTTGTGGCTTGACACTCTCCGGCTCTTCCATACTCAAGGTACTCCCAGCGATTAGGCTCCACTTCACACACGCGCTGCGCCCATCTCGCCGCTCAGTGATCTCTCACCGACCTCGATCGGGCAGCATCGACTGGACTTCTGCGTCCCTCTTGCCGATAACTCCACCGTACCGCTCTTGTCATCGCGCTCGGTGATTTAGCATGTCTCTCGAGAACTATACGAAGCTGGAAAAGGTTGGCGAGGGTGAGTGTAGCTCCGTTTGTGTCGAGAACCCTCAGCGAGAAGCTGCTACCCTCATCACCTGGCCTGCTCGTTAGGCAGCAGACTGTGGGAGAAGTCAGCAGATGTGCACTCGTTTCCAAGCTGATCGTACGGTACAGGAACATATGGTGTCGTATACAAGGCAAAAGACCTCTCGACGGGCAACTTTGTCGCTCTGAAGAAGATCCGGCTCGAGGCGGAGGATGAAGGGGTACCGAGCACTTCGATCCGGGAGATCAGCCTCTTAAAGGAGTTGAGCAAGGATGATAATATCGTCAAGTGAGTTGAGCCTCCATCCGGCCAAGGAAGGGATCGAAGTCGTCTTGAACAATTGCTCCTGGCCGTGTAACACCGGCCGATACGGTTCGAACTCTCAATCTCTATAATCGATAGAGGTACAAGCCGCTGACGCTTTCATTTTTTAGACTCCTCGACATCGTCCATTCCGACGCGAAGCTCTATCTTGTCTTCGAGTTTTTAGACCTAGACTTGAAACGCTATATGGACACAATCGGCGACAAGGAGGGCTTGGGACCGCCTATGGTCAAGGTGAGCCTTAGCTAGCGAATTGCTGAATCCGAAGTCGCCGATTTCTGACTGGCTCGGCGGGAGCATCGCAGCTGAGCTGACTCTTGCTCCCAGAAATTCACCTTCCAGCTCGTCAAAGGTCTCTACTACTGTCACGCTCATCGGATTCTTCATCGCGATCTCAAACCCCAAAACCTGCTCATCGACAAGGAGGGTAACCTCAAGATTGCTGGTAAGTGCTATCTCGCAGCTGTTCATGTATGACTGGCTGACACAGCGGGCAGATTTCGGTTTGGCGCGAGCCTTTGGTATTCCCCTTCGCACCTACACTCACGAGGCGAGTCTTCAGGGATACGAGTGGTCCTGTCTAATCGTATCTTGCAGGTCGTTACGCTGTGGTATCGTGCTCCAGAAGTCCTCCTTGGCTCCCGCCACTACTCCACCGCCATCGACATGTGGTCCGTGGGATGTATCTTTGCCGAAATGGCGATGCGTCAACCGTTATTCCCCGGAGATTCCGAGATTGACGAGATCTTCCGCATCTTCCGGTGCGTTACTCGTCACTCGATCTTCCATGAGTTGATTTTAACCCGATCAGGCTGCTTGGCACGCCCGATGAGGAAGTATGGCCCGGAGTGAAGTCTCTGCCAGACTACAAGGCCACTTTCCCACAATGGAATGCTGTTGAGTTGAGGGGCGCTGTCAGTGGTCTTGATGACGCTGGACTGGACCTCCTCGCTTTGACGTTGATTTACGACCCGGCTCACCGCATATCGGGTGAGTTCGTAGTTAGTCCGACATTATCGAACTGACACATTTGTCTAGCGAAACGAGCTCTACAGCACCCATACTTTGCGAACCCCATGTAGGACGTCTCTTCTCGTAGCATTCGCCCGGACACTAGATACCCCGCCATGATACCCCTTGCATCCTTGTTTGTTTCACCTTGGCTTCTCATGGAGGATGAAAAATCGTCTCCTGATCGCTATGAGCATGTATCGACATCTGGCGCGTAGAACAACGTCTCTGTCCACATTATGGGCCAACTGGACCGACTCGAAAAACTTCGCCTGGATAGATATACGTCACCCGAAGTTCGCCCACTCCAAGCTATAGAAATCTACCTCCCCCTCTCTCTCTTCTTCTTCCAGCGCAGTCCCCTCCCGCACCCCATCATCCCAACAACAGATCAACCCCGCCTTCTTCGTCCCCGTTCCCAACCTACCCCAAGCAACAATCTCCCCGGGCCTGATACACTGATCCCTCACCAACACCTGACTCGTAAAATGCGCGTGGTACCGCAGATAATCGCCTGGGTAAATGAGATATTCCCCGCCGAAGCGTGGACCGAGACCCATTCGTAGGTTGAGGGAGTTGAGGGTGGTGAATGTCTGGACTAGAGCGCGATCTCGGGGAGTGGCGGGGAATGGGAAGAGCGGGTGTGGGAGGGAGGTTATGGGTGGTCCTAGGTTGAGGGAAGGGGAGAGCGGGTACGAGGGGACTTCATGGAAGTGTCCTAGTGATGTCGGTGTGGATTCGGGACAGGGCGATGCGGGAGGAGGTTGTTCTTCCTGCACGAACATGTTCTCCGCCTGTCCCACCGCTTTCGCCTTCTCCGCCTTGATCCGTGCCCTCGCCTCGCGTTTCGACCGAGCCGCCTCTCCACCCATCTCGAACTTCTCCCTCCCCCTCTGCTCCTTCACCTCCTCCTCCCGCCTCACATCCTCCTCAGCAGCTCGTATTCTCTCAACTCTAGCTCGCATATGCTGCCTCACCTCCTCGCGAGATGGAGCGGTAGGTGTAGTGTGGACAGGAACGAGATAAGCGACGCCAGAGCGGACGAGGAAGGCGGTCTCCTCTTGCATGAGGGTGAGGGGGAGACCGAGGAAACCGTTCTGCTGGGATACACCGGGGAGTGTACCGGTACGAAGACCGGAGATGGAGTGGGTGCAGTGAAGGGTGGCGGCGGCTGAGAGACATCAGCGTACGAAGAGAAACCCTTGGAGCAAGCTCGTCTAGCTGCAGCAGGAAGTTCCGGTCGGAGCCAGCGAGTCGGCACTCACTTTGGGGGTCCCAGACTGTTGCGACGCCGTTGATAAGGTAGAGCGGGATCGATTTCGGGTGCAGTCCGGATCGCGAAGACTCGCCGGGCTTGTCGAGTTGGACTGTCATGAACGATATCGGTGAAGAGGTCAATCTCCAGGAAAAGGTGAGGAAGGAGAAAGAAATCCTTTGAGCGACTGGGCGGAAATCTGAACGCCTTTGGACCAAATGTAATCTTTTTCGTAAGCGAGAACCAGCTGAAGCGTTTGGTAACTCCGCTCTCAATCCTTCCAGTAACACTCCCTAATCCGCGCATCGACTTGTCCCCGTTCCGGATCTGAAAGTGCCTTCACGGCTGATGGTTAGTCGTGTTGTCTGCCTAAATGAAGGATATTCTCGCTGACCGAGCTGTTTTGCACAGCTCATCTTCTCGTCAGTGTGCCTCTTCCCTCATGAGCTCGCTTCGCACCATGAATAGGCGTTTCGACAAGCTATGTTTTGGAGTCCGACGCGCTGACGATTGTCTCATTCCTAGCTTTTTCAAAACCCTCACCGACCAGGTCATCACCGTCGAGCTCAAGAATGACCTCTCGATAACTGGGACGCTCAAGTCGGTGGACCAGTGAGTAATATACCACCGCCTACATCTGCCTTCGCCTTTCTCGCATACCTAATGCGAGCTCGGTTGTCGGTCTCAGGGGGTGCTGATATACATCAGATTTCTCAATATTAGGCTAGATGGGATATCGGTGGAAGATCCAGAACGGCATCCGCACATGGTGAGTGAGGTCCGTGAGAGCCTCTCTCTCGCGTCGCCTGTCGACTGCTTCAATCGAGGGTCCTGCGGGTCGAGCTAGCTCCTCGTCCTCACCGCGGTCTTTCACACACTGCTATCCATCCTCGCATCAAGGGTGCTGATCCGGTGATCATCAGATGGCAGTGAAGAACTGCTTCATCCGAGGCTCAGTAGTCCGGTATGTCCGGATGCAGTCGAGAAGTGTCGATACTACGTTGTTAGAAGACGCGACACGGCGAGGTATGATGCAGCTTACTGTCTCTTTGTGGACCTTGCTGATACTTTGGCGACAGAGGCGAAGGATGCGAAGAAGTGAGATTACAGTGCTTTTGGACGATATCGTCTTCTGAGCTGCTCATGTATTACATCCGAGTCGTGTGAGCTGATCGCGACCTCTCCGGACCAATGATCGACCTGCCGGAGCCCTGATTTATCGGAGCTGACCTGAATCACTGTGGTGCCAACGGGATGGGAGGCGCCCTGTCTGATAACAGCGGACCGGAGCAGTCCGAGCAAATCGGACTGGCGTGATGTGTACGCGACAAGGGATAATTTACTGGATGACTGCCTTTTCAAACGCGGCTCAAGGAGTAGCACGACCAGCCGACGGGCGTGCGACCGCTGGTCGACCACACCGGCCTACCACCAAGCGGGGCAAGATGTTGTACGAGCCATCGAGCGGCCAAGACCTTTGTGTGAACATATGCTGATGCATGCAGATCTCATATCCGATCCGGCATCTTTCTCCGCACCCGTCTCTTCACCATGTACTCTGCCAACCCCTATTCTTCACCATCAGTATTGATCAGGCGGTAAATAGAGGGATCGGGACTGACGTAGACTGCAGCGTCGATAATCCCGACTGACAAGACGGACCACGTGCTGATTAGGTTCAACGGCAGACTCTGCTTTGACGCGGCCATGTCGTACACCAGTCGAACCAGCGACATCGAAAATACCACCATGTACTACGCCAAGTCAGCTGGTACTCGCCAAGATCGGTACGAGTTTACTCACTGCTAGGGGGAAAAAGAGCATGAGAAGACTGGCTTGTCGATTGAAATACGTCGCCGCAGATGTTTGGATCCCGCCTTTCCCCGCAGTCGCCGTATCCCCTAACTCGACCCTCGTCGCGTCATCTCCCCCCGGACTGCGATACTCTTGGAAGAACTCCTTGAGGGTCTGTCCGGATGCTCGACTTCTGTTTGCTTCCATCTCCTCCAGCTCGAGATTGAGGAAATCGACCTCGCCCTTGCCCTCGGACAATACCGGACTGAGAACGTGATGCGAGAAGTGAGGGAAGATGTCGATGGCGATGTCTGGAGCGGTATATCGCATTTCAGGCGTCGCTAGCGCTAGCGTTTCCGAATCCGATTGTCGTGCAAAGTCGTGCATGGATGGCGATTCGGTGGGTATCGTTGAATGCCGAGGAGACTTTCCGCTCCACCGTGTCCTTCTCGGCCACAGGTATAGGCGCGAGCTTTGGTGATGGCGGTCGAGTGACCGGGCGGGAGGTGACGAGGATACCGCTGAGCATTGATGAGACCGGATGGATGTAGCTCGTGGTGGGTGACGTCGTCCGGCCCCGCTCATGGCAAACGGTGACGAACTCGAGCTGTTCCCAAGGTGCGTCCGGGTCGACGGGTTCGTTTGATTTCCCGGACGGTAAACGACCGAACTTTCCGAGCGGTCTCAACATCTTAACAGCAGAGTCCTTTCGTGCCGATAACTCGCCCGACGCGATTTGGCTGGAAAGCTGGATGGTGTCAGGTCGTCGTAGGAACAAGTATAGCTTGGAGTAGAGGGCTACGACGACGATGAAGACCAAGGCTCGAGGGACGAATTGGATGATGTCTCTCACGTCGACACGCTCATGGTGAGGAAGGGGATGACTACCGTAATAGCACAACGTTCCAGTAGAACGAAAGCCGACAGTCTTCATCCATACTTCCGGTCAGCGATGTTGAGGGTTTCAGACTCACTTCCTGATTGCATAAAGGAGATGCCCCAGATGATGGGCCAGGAGGCCCAGGAAGATCGTTCAAGCTCCCGATCACGGACGATCCGATCGCATTGATGTACAACCACCTTGTCATGGCGAGCATATGACAAGTGATAAAGTCGAGAGCACGATGACTCGTCGACTGATGTTCCCTGACGACCGATGCAACAAATTCGGAAATCAAACCGAAATGACCCAAAGAGAGACAGTCTGGAACACGCGTGGATGAAATCAAGAACCTTCTTGCTTCTAGATGCCGAGAAGTGATAAGCCGAAGGAGTCCCGACAAGCATACTTTCTTTCAACCGAGATACGATCCCTCATAGGGCCTACCTAGACAGAGGCTGGCTGTTCCTCGTCTAGATGGGACCTGTCACCTTCACCGAAGGTAGAGGACGATTCAGGTCGTCCGACGCGACCCGGCAATTCTCTGCTTGTGCCTGGATCGTCCCTGTGGGTGAAGCTTGTAATTACCTGCTCCGGAAGCGATCTCGGCAAGCGATCTCGGCCTTACGTGACGCTACTTTCGCGAGGCCACGAATTCAGATGTCAGGCGGTGGCAGAGGCAGTGCCCTGCGCTCGGGAAAAAACAGCGCCATCCCGGTTCTTCGCCGGCCGTCCGGACCGCTTTGATCTCATTTCCAGAGGCGTATCCTGGCAGCAGGGAGATTGGGCAATCTTATAGCTTACCTGCGGCCATATTTCTCGATCCAGTCCCTTCCGTAAGACAGAGCGACGTCTCATGCTTCGTATCGGATGCATGTTATCTCTCCAAACGGCCGTCAAAAGCCTTGCTCTGCCAGATAGTCCGACTAGACGTGAGCGGGACCAATCATATATAACTCACGACTTCGAGGTAGAATGTTGCCGGTCGAAATGCGATCGGATTGCCCGTCCATCCAGAGATAGCGTATCGGACATGGTTGACCCACCCGACTCTGCCTTCAGCAGCGGTTTTCCGCGTCACTCACAGATCCAGGTGATTCACTCCAAGCAGCGTCCCACGGTATTCCCCCCACCTTGCACTATGCACGGATACTAGTCCGTCGTTCGGTCCCTCCTTGGCCAGGATGACCGAGTGCGGCCAGCGAAATGTGTCCAGCAAGCCAGGCTCGAAGCTCGCTCCCCAGCTGAAGTATTTGACGTCGTCGTCATTCACGATCTCCGCATTGAATTCTTTCATCGACCTTGTGCCGAGCGCATTGAAGGCTGAGCCATCTCCAGAGTCGGGCAGGCGAAGGGTGTTCATAAGTGAGAGTAGCGATGGGAGGCGCTCCCCTGTCATCAGCACCGTCGGCATTTGCACTCACGTCCAATGACGTTATCGATCACGTAGTCGGCGAATGCGGAACCTCGATGAGGCGTGGAGATGGTCGTGAGGCTGACGACCTTGAAGTTTTGCGGTCGAAGCTCGGATATGAGGTATCGGCAATCGAGGCCGCCCTACTATGAGCGCATTCATAATATTTGACCTACCATGCTGTGCCCTATCAAGTTTACCTCCTGATCTGGGTACTTTTCGCCAATAGATTCCGCCAGGATGGCCGCGCGGTCCTTGATCGATGCAGTTGCAGGGACACGCGTGATGAGCACATCGACGCCGTTGGACTCGAGCACCTCGCGGATACCCCGCCAATGGGATATCTGGAGACTGCGGGTGAGCGGAGCGCCCCGAACTGGCACCTACGGAGGCAGACTCGTGGGTCCTGTGCTCGTCAGACCGCTAACATTGTGATGCTTACCGAGATAGTCGAATCCCAGCAGTCCATGACAGAATACCAATGGATGCTTCGGCGTCCGATCTGACATCAGCGCTGCCAGTCTGCTCGGCTTACACTTTCTCCGATGCTTCTCCCTCTCCTCCGCCACAGTATCCGCCTGATCCTCCTCGCTCAGCGTATTATCCACCTTGCCCTTATTCCCACTCCACCATCCTGTCGCCCATGTCGTCCAGTCATCTTGCGGTGCTGACGAACTGAATTCTCGCCAGGTCGTCCGCGACATCTCGCCGGATGATCGAGTACCGGGAAGGGAGACTCGGGGTAGTGTCAGAGAGAACCGAGGGATGACGCTTGGTTTTTCTGTGGGAGGGAGAGCCGCTAGGAGGTCGGTGATGGTACGCTGAAGGTGACGGGAGGGGTCGGGACCATCAGGACCGCTGATCTCGAGAGGAAGACCGATAGCAGGGTCGAGGTCCGGAAAAGGGCTGTCAGAGAGGGTAGGAGAGGGGCGTTGCCATGCTGTCGAGCTTTCTCCGTGTTGCGCAAGCCCGTTGCGCTCTCCCAGTGAGCTGTAGGTCAAGCCTGATGTAGGCATTGTCGATCTCGCCAAACCATATAGGAGTCGAGGGCGGTTGGGACGTAACAGAGGGGGCTGATGGGCTCTGGCGGGTGCAGGGATGAGGGAAGGCCGTTCAAAAGACGAATCTGGGCTATCGGGGATGGAGACTGGCGAAAGTGGAGTATGAAGTGCCTCCTCCAGCATTGAGCTGAGCGGAGTTTGGGACGCTCCAGGTCCATCGTATGGCGACCTGGGCCGTTTTGGTATCACTCGCTCCTTCCCTTTGTCCTTCGGCGGAGACCAAGGCTGACCAGCACTCCCCTCTGACTTGGCCATTCGAAGCGATCTCGACGTACTCAAGCGCCTGAGAGGCATATGGCGCCTCGTCGGTCAGTCAATCGAACGCAATGTTTACAATTCGAGTGGTGGCAATGATAAATGGGAAACGTCATGGCCAAATTCACGCGCCTGTATTTCTGAACTCCGCCGGAAGCAACACGTCCACGTTTTAAACATCATGTTTTGCAAGCGATTCGTTAAATCGAAATGTCATCCCCGCAGAAGCGAGGGAGACGTCCAGCTAATGCTAGCTCATCGAGATTATCGGAGCCTGAGCTACCATTACACCTCATTCTCGCTTTACTCGTCATCAAGGTCTTCCCCATCAATGCCGACCGAGAGCCTGTTCCGACCTATACGGCGACCTTCACCTCGTCAATGCTCAAAGTCATCGCTAGAGAGGTCTTCGAGGTATGTTTCGTATCACGGGAATGCATTTGACAGTGATAGCTTTCCGACAAGCCGACCACTTACTATGCATTGCTCAACGAGACCGACATGCTACTCCGTCATGAGACGTCTAGCATCGCGAAAGCGAATGATAAGCTGAGAAGCCGAGGTCAGGTGGTGAGGAAGGACAGAGAAGACGCCGGGACCTTTCAAAGCTGGATCGGGTTCCTGGTCAGTCCTGCTACAAGTTGAGAGTCCAGCTGAATACGGCTAGTCGTCAAGCTTTGCTAGCGTAGTGGAACTGTGCTCGTTCCTCGACAGTAAGCCTATCATGCCTGTACAAGCTAAAGAGGGTTTGTAGCTCTCGAGAAGGAGTTGCGAGACCGTATCAACCCGGACGATGAAGAGCTTGTCGAGCTTCCCGGGCCTATCGTCTGTTCTCCCTCGCGCCGACTTTCTGTCAACTGATCCGGCCCAGGAACGGCGATCACCCCTAGGGATCTTCCTGCGTGGTCTCCTCGTCACACTCCGCAGAATCTCGTTCGATGAGACCGCCCATCTCGCTCGTCAAATCGCTCAATGGTGCGGTGCCAATTTCGATGGACCGTCCTGGCCGGTACATATCTGGTCGTTGAACCGAAAGGTTGCCATGGAAGACACCCTGGATAAGCGAGTGAAGGCCATGGATGAGTGAGTGGGCGGTTTAGGGCTTACTGACAAACAGCTACCAAGTTGCCTCGGCGTCCGGCGATTACTCAGGAGCGCTAGCCTCGCTGAGACAATTCTATGATTACCAGTTTCCGGTCGCTAGGCGGTAAGAGCGAAAATCGGCGACAGGCGGTTCTTATGGCTTATGGAGCGCAGAGGACAGCACCAACATGCTTTACTCAATCTTGCGTCGTTCCACTATTCGACAGGCGGACTGGAATCCGCGAGAGCGGTGAGTCGCGCTTACAACGCAGCTCCTGCTGACGTGCAGGCCATCGATGAAGCCATCCGAGTGGCAAGAGCAGAAGGCGACAAAGCCTGCTTACGGCACTGCATAAGGTATGCCATGCCTTCAGACCAAATGCCCGCCTGACTTGTCTAGTCTTTCGCACCGAATGACGAGCGAGACGACCTCCGCTGCAGTCACCGCTTCAGAGATTCCCCGAATCCACCAAACACCGGTCCCTCATTCTCGATTAACGCTAGCGACCACACCGATGGACGAGCTATGGTCTATGACAGCAGCGCTTGACCTCGTGGGGTGGACCAGGTTTGTCACCGATGCTGATGAGCTTAGGGCGAGCCAGTCCACGTGGCGTTCCGCAGGATCCACCTCGTTCTCGCTCGTTACGAACAAACCGAGCTGAAGCCTGACGACAAGAAGGACCCGAATGACGGATGGACAACGAAGCATATCTTCGATGTTGCAGCGTGGCATGCTGCACAGGCTGGTCTATGGACATCGCTCGGTGCGCTATGAGACTCGAAGCTAGCTAATCAGCAGGATCTGATGCCCTGGCAAGGCTGCATGAGGATCTGGCGATAGCCGTAATGGACGGGGACGACGATGGGCGATTGACAGTGCTGCTCGCTCGAGCTCAACGAGTACGAAATTTCTAACACTCCTTGAATCCGTCTCACCATAGTTTAGGCGGCGAACAGAGCGGATTGCGACGAAGGCCTTGCATCGCTTCTCCATATCAGTGTCGTAGAAGGTATCTCGCTCACGCAATATCATCGCTGGGCTAGAGTAGTCTGGTCCCTCCTGAAACGGCAGGCAACCAAGAGGTAGGCCACTCCATCGGGGGTAATCCAGCTAATGTTCCAAAGCGGGGATGCCGAATGCATCGCGATGATTAGCGCATTGCAGCCACCTGATGGATCCTCGATACGCCTCGGACCAGGCGGTCCACCTCGTAATCTCGCTCATCCTCCTTCGATCTCCGACGCCGTGGATCGCGAACAAACACCCCGCGGAATCGTGCTCGCTCAAGAGGAAGTCCGAGCGTCTCTCCGAAAAGCCAAAAAGATGCAGGTAGGTCGACGATTGGTACGATTTGCTAAAACGATCTAAGGAAGCACATGCTCCGCCGCATTTGACGCTGCCCCACGTGCTCTCGGCCATCCAGTTGTCAAGCCAGTCAGGTCTTTGGCCGATCTACCGCTTCGGAATTGTAGTGCTTGGGGACGTACTGCTGTCAATGGAGGGTATGGGAATGGCCAAGAAGGCGATCGAAGAGGTCGAAAGGGTCTGGGATCAGGTAACGCCCTCCCGCTGAAGAATGCGTAGGACTGACCATTCCAGATACTCGGGTCTGGAGACGAAGAGCCAATAGCGCTTGGTGCGCTGGTCTTGGGTAAAGCCAAGGTCGAAATGGGATTGGACGCAGACTCGTCAGACCTGTTAGGTAAATAGTGATATATACTGCTAGTGCTGAAACTTCCAGCCGAAGCAGCAGAGCATCTCCACCTGAGCCTCCGATCGGCCACCAAGCTTGGATCCCGCTCACTCACGCTCCAAGCCACAACGCTCCTTGCCTTAATAAGCGACGTGCTAGGCCTTTCTGAGCGGGACCAGCTTGCTGAACGCTGGGGAGCGGCGAAGGTGGGCAACGCGGACGATATGTCTCGCCGAAGAGAGCAAGTCAGGCGAGTAGGAGAGATAGTCAAGCTCCTCGGAGTGCGTGTAGCCGAAGGCTGGCGATGAATTCCGAAAATGCATACTACAACACACACATGATTTACTCGAACGCAACGACGACCTAGTCGTGCATGACTGCGAAGATGCGGAACTCCGTTCGACCTAGTGGATCTAATGTATGGTCGACGAGCTCGCAATACAGTCTGTGCGGTCCGGGCGAGAGTCCCGACGTGACCTCTGTGACCCTGTAGAGATCTCAGCGAGAGCAACTGTGACGTAAAAGTCCCACTCACATCCCCATATTCCGTTGCCTCATCGCCCAGTACCCCTCGATCATCCTTCCTCCTTCCCGATCATCATCCACCCAACACCAAACGCTTCCCAGACCCAACGTCGCGCTCCGTTGATAGCCAATCATCACTCGTCCATCTTCACCTCGCTCCCGCGTCACCTCAATCTCCTGCTCCGCCTCGGACTCCTCCCCATCCTGACGTCTCACATTGCCCAGGTAGACCCGCTTGTCAGTCACCCCAACGGGATTGATATTGTATGGTCCTTCAGGTCGCATACCGAGCGGGATCGGCTTGAACCTATTCCGTCCGATTTCCGGCTCGGGTGCGGGTTCCTCCTCCATCGCGACTTCCGGTAAGGGAGGGTCGACGACCTCGACTTCGGGTGGTTGGAGGACAAAGTCGAATGACGCGAGTGCGCCGATCTCGTCCGTGATCAGGTAACTCTTCTCTTTCCAGTGCCACGGGTTCCTAAGGGGGAGTCAGACTTGCCCGGTGAAAAGGAGAAATGAGTCTCACCATCCATGAGAGCCTTCTGCGAGGACGAGTCCGGCTACACCAATGTCGGGTGAGTCCGGCTGCGGAGAGGATGAATATGGTAGGTGGAGGATACCCGAGTTCATGGATCGGCATGTCGGGTCATGCCGGATGACACCTCGAAGTGGGTCAAATGGTTTCGTCAATGCCGCCTGCGATGGTCAGCCTAGGAGCAGCATCGGGGTGGGAAACAACACGTACATTTGGGACGCCGAGAATACGCAGACTCGGCTTGCGAATACTAGCAGGCGAGAAGCGGCCTAGCGCTACGATTGACCGGGAGGATGGCTTGGACCGTTCTATCTGCTCGTGGAGGTATCGGATGACCAGACCCGCTGCGAGAGAATGACCAAGTGCCGAGATCTAGGAGATCAGGCGTCAACGGTTGCAAATTCACACTGAATCGACTTACATGCATGAGGTCTACGGGGACCCCGCCCCATTCTCGCACCTTGTCATCACCGAGTACCACCGTGTCGCCCGTCCTGAACCATCTCGGCAGCTGGGCGTTCGGGTCGGCGAGGATTCGAGGTAGGATGACATCGCGGACGGAGAGCGAAGGGACGTCGTAGAATGCCGCTATGTCCTGGTGGAGGGACGAGGATGAGAGGAGGGTGGGGAAGAGAGTGGAGAAGGTTCTGCGGTTGGTCAGCCAGGATATGCAGGGAACGGATATGCCCACTCGATGTTTATGACCGCTGGACGCGATTCCAGCTCGAGGATCCCGCGGATGACGGTCTCATACGCATCGACCACCTCTATCTCCAGGAGGTCGTTGATTCCAAGCTCCATCAAAATCAAATCCGAGTTATCAGGTATATGTTCCTCTATTACGGGTCAGCATGATCCTCACACAGCTCGGAGCTCTCACTGAAGCACCATCCGAAGTATCCCGCTCCGACACCTCCTTGCGCACCGTTTACGAATACATTCTCAGGGTGCGGGTAAGTCTCGTTGAGCCATTCGAAGATGAGCACATGCAGGTTCTCAGGCGAGTACAGCGTTGTAGCGTCAAGGGGGAATGAACTCGACGATTCGCCTGGGACGGGGGATTCGTCTCGTCGTTTCTGCAGTCGCTGCTCAGGAATGGAAGGAATGGGTGGAGATCGTCGTTGAAATACTGATAATTGATCAGGACGGGTTAGGCCTCGACCTTTCGATACTAGCTCGGCTATCAGTGCGGCTCAGGCCAGAGGAACTTGGTCGTACCGCTGCCTCCAAGCGCTGAGACGGTGAATGGCTGGCCGGAGCGAGCTTTGTCAAGGAACGCCTGCACTCGCGCGCCACTCCCTGAGACTCTTCAGCGTCCGTCTCTCTCCAGAGCAGGTCGACCTCACCCTCGTACTGCAATGCTCGCCGGTATTCCCATTCCCTGAAGCTCTTTATCAGCGTCCGCTCTCCATCACCTCATCGGACAGCGGGAAACATCCGCCAAAAGTAATGACAACGACAACACAAGCATCCCTCTCCATCTCGAACAGGTACCTAGTCTCCGTATCTTCGATCTCAGAGAACTCACCGCATAGCATCCTCCTGATCCCCAAGATTCGATCCATCTCCACTGTCTTCCGCCGTCCGTAGTCGCCCTAACGCTCCAAACGTCTTGTGCTTGACAACATGCGATCCTAAAGGCGAGAGATAGACGAGACTCGACACCGCCAGAGCGATCACAAGCAGGATCGGTCGAGCGCCGACGCGCAATGCCATGAGTCTCATGACCTGCTAAAAGACGTTCAGTAGGATGTGGAGGTGTCGGCGAGGGGGAGCAGGCGCTAGGTCTCCCATGGACAACGCGTGGATTCCCGTCACTGCTCTCCTGCAAATCGTGTCGGCTAACCACCGGGAAGCGTGGCTCGCTAAGACCAAAAATTTCCCCGACCGTTGCCTCGATTCGGCTCAGGCACGTCAAACCCGAGCTAATTAGTGTTGAGATTCGAGCACCTGTCGTAAAGTTGCAAGACGTTCAAATACAAGTATGAATGTCCGAGGTGATGGGGAAGCTGCCAACTAGGCCTGCCATTTAGCTGGATAGGCGAGTAAGATTATACGCCTTCAACAATTACGAGAAATCTCGCGTTTATGCTTGTATATGTAAAAATACAATCAATGACCTATGAGCTATGAGCTTTTGAGCGAAACCTCGCTCAGGACACGGAAAGCCTCTTTGTACGCATCGAGAAGGGCTTTGACACGAGTGCGTTCGGTGACGAGCGCTTCATCCTCGAATAGGAGTTCAGCAAAGAGGTCTGGTTTGTAGAGGGATGTGACGAGACGTTGTTGTATGGCGTCTCGGGAGAAGTTGACCTGAATACATGAGAACGAGCCAGCTTTGCTGGGAGCACCCACCAGAAGATGCATGACCGCCTTGGGTACCAAGTCCTGAATTGTTTGTCGAGTGATCCCGAAGTAGCTCGCTATCAACGACCGGATGAGCGTAGTCTCCATCTCTTCCCGTAGTGACAAATGCAATGGCCGATCATTGGGTCCCTAGCGACATCAGTATGAGTCGATTACAGTCTGGCCAACTCACCGCTTCGATATGCTTTCCCAGGCTCTTCATGCCAAAAGCGGTAGTCCCGTTATCCAAACCCGACCGACTCGCTGTCCGCCTTCCGGTCCCCAGGTCAGGCAGTAACTCCCTCGGCGCATAGCTCGATGGCGGAGGCCGCTGTGTTCTTTGTTCTCGATCCGTCCGTCCATCGTTCGGCCCCTGCGTCAAGCTCGACGGGGCTGGATTGGTTCCATTAGGTCCGCCAAAGAAGTAGTTCAGGAAGGATTCTTTTGCGGTATTTGACGATTGTCCGGAAAGGGAAGCAGGATGTGAGGGCGCAGGCTGGATATTGTTAGGGGAAGGATGGAGCCCACCGGAGCCGGAGCGGTTGTGATGTCGTGGTTTCGATGGTTCCAGCAGCCTTGCTGGAGGTGCAGAAGGTCGGCGGATATCGGGAACAGAGGCGGAGGCGGAACGAGGGTGGTGATTGGGTATGGGCGGACCGTTCGGTAATGAGCCGGCACCATCTGATGACGATTCCTCGTTCTCATCTTCGGGTGAGCTCGCAGCCGATGGCACCTAGTACGGTCAGATAGAGGCATAAGGGGTAAGGAAAGCGTACCTTAGGGGGCTCAACGGGCTTTGGGGCGCCGGCTCGCGCGATCGCCGCGGAGCCCGCGACGAAATCGGGGTGATTGGTATTGATGTATGCGGCTTGTATTTGGATCAAGCTGGAGACGTATTCCGATGTCGGGCCTAACCGTTCTCGGAGTAATTCGGACACCACCTCGATGAGCTGAGTCAGAAGTCGGGGGAAACGTTGAAGCTCCTGTAAGCCGTCAGATTATTATCATCTTCCAAAATGATACGCACTGGACTGGTACAATTATGGCAGATCTTCATCAACTCCTCGTACACCAGCTCCACGCATCTGAGACTCGGCGGCTCGAGCAGCTTGATCTGCGGCTTTACCAGCAGGTCAAATGCTACCTCCGGCACAAACAAGCTAGGTCTCGGACCGGTGGAGTTGCGAATAGCTGTTCGGATATCGGAGAGCGATAGGTTGTGCGTCGGATCGATGGACTGGAGGGCATGTCCGAAGATCTCATTGAAGATGTAGTATATTCGTGCACCGCCGCACAGCTCCTTCGTAGAGATTTCAAGCGAGGTACCGTCAATCGAAGACACAAAGTCTCTTGAGAATTCGGTCATGAGTTTGAGGATGAGTGAACCCTGAGCCCGTAAGTGAAACACCAAGCGTGAGGCTTAAGCTGACCCGATGCTGCTCGCCGAGGAATGTGGCATCTCCGAACGCATTGAGCTCCTGCTGGGTCTGCCCCATAAGGGTGTTTAGCCGCGCCTTCATATCGGGCAGCTTATCCCGGATATGATTCATCAAGACCTACCCTCGTCAGCTGGGATTATAATCTATTGTCCTTGACTTACCGCGTTGAGCGTCTTCGCCAAGTACTTCGTCCCACACCGGTGCGCCAGGTTTCGATATACCGGGTGATTCCGGAAGAAGTCTTCCTCCTTCTGCCTCGCATCCGACATCGGAACGTCCTGCATGATGTCCTGTTGGCTCCGGTTGACCACGCCCACAAAACCCAATTTGAGCGGATATGTCCGGCCCGTAAGTATGTCGAGTGCATTGGTGCCCGCATCCATCAAGTCGAGCTTCGATAGCACTCCTAGCGTCCGCAGGCCACGAGGATCGACGGTGCGTGCGAGTTTGAGGGAATCAGAATTGGCGAGGTCGGAATTTGCGGGGGAGATGGCGAGAATGACTGCGTTGGGTTTGGAGATGTAGTCCAGGACAAGGGTTTTAATCTGCCTCTCGATGTCGGTAGGCTGGTCACCGACAGGCACCTTCGTCAATCCGGGAAGGTCTACTAGTGTCAGGTTGAGGACACCTGGTCCGTATATCTTGAGGTTGATAGGAAGCTTTGATACGCCCTACATCAGTCGTCAGTGAGGCGGGTTCTCCAGCGCAGCGGACAATCACCGGCCTTGTTCTGCCCGGCAACCCTGAACGTCTCGGCCTCAATCTCCTTCTTGATCTCCTCAAAGTCGGTGAACCTCCGCTGGATATGCAGAAACTCTGCATATTCCGCTCCTGAACTGCCACCCATACTTCTCCCTCCTGGTCTCATCACGCCCGCTCCCATCGTCGGAGTCGTATCCAGGTTCGGCAGGTATCCATCCTGACCTTCCAATCCTCCTCCCATACGTGGACTCCGTCGGACAGAAGCGGCGGTATTGGAGGTCGTGAGAGATGTAGAAGCCGGCGTGTGGATGAGCTGTAACACGAGGGGTCGACGGGTGACTATCCCCTGTCCTCTAGGCAGAAAGTCTCGTCCGACGATGGTCTCAAGGACAGATGACTTGCCAGAAGACTGGGAGCCGACCACGACAATCTGGGGCAGGTCGACAGCATCGCCTCCTATGGCATTGAAGGTGTCTTGAAGCTTATTGACGAGTGCGATTAGGTCGCCGTCCATGGACATGGCGAGGGAAGGCTGGATCCGGACAGAACCGCCTCCAGGATTGGTGCTATTCTACAGCCTATGATATGAAGGCGATAGGGAATACGAGCTGACTTCTAGACAGGACTACCGAAATGGTGGTAGCCCGGATTTGAGCAGTGTGTTTGACCGAGTTTGCAGTCACAAGGATGAGGTATGACGTCCCGGGCGATGTCATACGGATGAAGGGGCACCGTTTGAACGAATGGAGGCGCTTAGAGACTGCGCCAAAGACTCATCGGGGGAAACGGAGAAGAGAGGTCAGTGCAGTAGTCGGATCCGTCAGGGAAAGGCTTGATTTTCGCCTTGCAGGCCTAAAACTTTGGCTCAAGCTGGCTCAGGGTAAATATGAAACCGATACAAACGCTCTCCTCATAGACTTGAAGTCTCATCGTTTTCCTTCGTCTTGGCGTGATCACACTCTCCTCTCACCTTACTGGGCTTGAAATACTCACTTTAAAAAACATGGTCGACTGCGAACAGCCATGCAGGGTTTACCTGATTGCCACGATGTGGGTGAGACTTCTGGAAGCTAAGTCACCCGCGACTTCATATCCAGACACGCTCCTCCATCTCTTCTTCCCGCCTTCTCCCTCTCCTGTCTCAAATCTTCTGCAAGATTCATCTGGTCATATCATTCCTCATCTCTTCCCTCTCAACTCCTTGGCTTGCGTTCTTTTGCATTCTGCTTCCTAGTGAAGGCGCTCAGCTCAGCTTTTTCCTCTCACTCGTCGTCTTACACTTCTCACTGTCCACCCTCTGCGACCGAAGCAGAACCTGAGCCAGATAGGATACGACCATGGCTGGACCGTCGACTCCTAAAGCCTTCAGGCAAGGAAGGCCAAATGTCAAGCACCTCGACCCACCCTCAGCATTCCCCCTCCTCCCGTACTGTCACCGACGGCATCATTCAACCCACTGGCAGGATCCATATCGTCAACACCTGCACATTTCTCCCGGCAGCCACCCTACCGCTCATTCCCTAAACTCCATACCACGGCATCATTCAGGAGCTCCGATCACCCCAATCAGAACACCACCCCAGAATCACTTATCAGTCCGCTCCGCCTACGCCAGTGATTATGCCGGCCCGCTGCTCTCCGTCGCTCTCCTCAGTCCGGTATTTGCTCGCCATCGCCACCTCATGAACACCTTGGGTCCCTCTGCGCTTCGGCTCGATCGAATCAGACTTAGAGGAAGTACCTGATGCTCAGGAGAACACGGGGATGGTAGGGTCTCAAGGCATCGGGACTCACGACCAGCCTGGAGCGCGAGAAGGGCCAGCGGGAGAGACCGTACGAATCTCGGACCCGTCATGCGAGTCTCCTCCCGCTCGCATTACACCCAATGCTCTTGGCCTCTTCGAAGAAGGCAGCGACGGAGGCGAATCGCGCGATCATCGAGCCGAGGGTGTAATCGACGACGGCCGGCGAAGGACAGCGCGGAGGAAGAGAAAGAGGCAGGAGCAAAAGCAAGGGGAGCTACAGCGAAATGAGCGAGTGAGCTGAAGTCAGCGGACTTGATTCACACCGTAACGATTCGTGCCAGGAGCGACAGTCCAACCAAGCGGCGCCGTGCTCGAGCACGGCTGGGCCGAAGCTGGACGGCTCTTCGAATGAAGCTGAATCTCTGACTGCTGTCCGACTCCGCGTGACAGCGACGGCGGGCTCGGCGATGGGGTCTGTCCTCAGTTGCGATCATCGAGCAGATCGCCCTGCGCTCCCAATGGACATCTGAACAACGCGCAGTCGATCCCGTCATGGATGCCTTGCAGGAGAAGTTTGCTCTTCGGACCCAGACTTGCGAGCCTGCCATGACAGAAATTGAGCTACACGAGCTCGACAAAGAAGAGACAGGCTGGAAAAGAGGTTGTTCCGCGGATTCCGGGGCGATCCGTCTAGTTCGAGAGTCTTTTCGAGCGACTATACACGAAGTGGACGACTGGCATTATGTTCCCGTCCGATACCAGTTCGGATACGACCTGGCAACCGAAGCCTTCTTTACCGACGTCCAGCCCGTGCCCGGTGGTTTGCTGGCAGATGAAATGTACTTTCCCTTACGCTCGTTGCAATTCTGCGCCGCCTACATTCACGTCGACGAGCGCGTATCGTTTCCCCCTCGACTTCGAAATAAGGCGGAGTTGATCGACATTTCACATTCATCACTCTTGATGCCTAATGTCCTCGTAATCTGTGACGAATCTACCTATCGATATGACATTTCAATCTGCCTCGTACCACATGCAGATCTCGACCGGGATGTCCTTTGATCCTTGGCTGTGGCTGTCATCGCTTCTTGCGCAGAGGCCGAGCGACGGAAGCGACCCCTGGCTCAAACTCGTGTACCGCTGTACGTCAGCCTTGCTCGAGGCGTTCGAGTGCCTACATGGCTCGTCCTGCCTGACAATATCAAAGTATACACCAAAGAGTTCTTGCCCAGCGGATCACCGCTTGACCAGGAGACTCCTGTGCTTCAGATTCTCCCCGCGGAAAAGCAGCAAAAGCTGCCTACAAGAGGATCCATGGACGATGTAGGCATCTGGTACCATGGCTTTATGCGGCTGCCTGCTCAGCCGATGCAGGAGCTACATTGGAGCGGTCGAGCTTCGGGGAGGCAGGGTCTCAAGCGGCGCAGACACTCGCAGGCGACGCAAGTCTCGAAGCAGCGAGCCGTGCAATCGGCGCAACAAGCACTGTGGGTGCTTCTCGCATGGAAAACGAGCGCTCGGTGACCGACATCGAACCCGTAACACAAAGTTTAGCACCGAGAGAGGCTGCGCTACCGCCAATATCACTCCCAGTGACAGTTCCCGCTCTTTCCGTGAGTTCCGTCAAAATTACGTAGCTGAAATCTGAAGGAACACGAAGCAGCAGACCGAGTTTCCGATTGAGACGGAGCAACTTCCTTTGCCGGATCCCCACATCGCTAGCACCGATCACATCGGATCATCACCTCATCCGACGATCGAAGAACCCCCGCGACCTGTTGTACCGAATCCGCTCTGCCCTCTTCCCGACCACTTGGCAGGCGCTATTTGGCTCACCATCTTCCATTTGAAGGTCTCGTCTGTGCTGCCACAGTTCGAGAAGGCGATCGACGGGCTTCAGGGCCATTTCTCGCCAGACGACCTCAAGTCTCGCCTGGGCGAGGTGATGGCTGCGCAGGAGAAGCTCAAGGAATTGATCGAGCTGTCCCGCCCCGCTGAAACGGTATGGGAAGGGCGGAACGATCTTGGAGATGGCCGCGAGGGTTCTTGGCAAAGGGCAAAGCGGGGAGGCTGCTCCGGTAGGTGAATGATAGGTCTGTCATTGCTCCTTCCTGGATACAAATCGCATGCAGCTTTGCGCAATGTACCCTGTATCGTTGTCAAGTACTGCTGACCATTTCGTTTCATGTGCAGTTTTGTAGCTTTGATCAGGAGTCGACTACTATACCTTGCATGATGTCGTCTCAGCAAGTGACTGTCTTCCTCAGAGCATGCATCTTGTATGGTCAGTCCCCTACACATGCACGCACCCAGCATTATGTTCGCAATGACATCGCAAATCCTCGTGGCGGATCACAGCTGACTCTCGTCATCCACAAACACTCGAACCCGACCACCGCCCCATTTCTCCATGACCGCCCTCCCACTATCGGTCGGCTGAGAGAACGCGACTTCCCCTTTCTTTGGGTCGAATGTATATCCATAGACTGTATGAGAGCTTGCCGCGTCGAGGAGGATATGTGCGAGGCCGAGGGAGCGGTAGGCTGGGACAGTGAAGAGCCGGTGAATACCAAGCGGAGTCGGTAGGGGCGAAGGGCTGAGAGGTTTTTGAGCGTTTGGCTCAAGGAGTTTGAGGGTGAGGGCAAACCTACTCGCACACCACACCTCCTCCCGTATCCACCGCTCTCGCGCCCCCTTCCACTTCCTCACCCGGTCGAAGGACTCGCATAGCCCACTTGATGCCCTGAGCTACCACGACTCCCACTACCCTCTCGCTCGGTACCTTTGTTCTCTCGTCACTGCATTCGCTCAATCGCGGCCGCTTGGTGAGTCTCAAAGGCGGTGTAGACGAGGTGATAAAGAGGAATATCTTGCAGACGTCGAGGATGCTTTGCGGAGACGGTGGAGAGGATAAGACAGTATCGATTGTGCCGAGTATATCGTCGAGCTAGGGTTCCCCGTTCAGTACCTCACACAATGATATGATAGGAAGACTGACCTTGCTTCCTCCCCAAGATCCATCACACACCACGATCTTCCCCTTCCCCTTCTCCGCTCCGAAACTGACGCCATCCCGCACAACTCTCCACCCGCCGTCAGCTCGTCCCTTCCCCTTGTGCCGTCCCTGACCGAGTCCATCCCAAATAATGCCCCTCATAACCCTCGCATGGTGCTTCCTATGCAAACCTTCGTCCTCACTTCCGCGGACGAATGACATGCCGCATTCCTTGCAGGTATGGAGGAGAGGAAGGTGGGTGAGGTGTAGTTGTGTGAGTGATGATTTGGATATGGTCGACTTTGATGGCGGAAGATGGATCGCTCGAAGATGGCTGGGAGATTGTGAAGATGAGGAGAGAACAGATACGGTAGCCGCCGGGTGCAGGGGTCGCTTCTTTCTCGACAAAGGGGTAAAGAAGCCTCGGATGGTCGATTGGACTGCAGGGGCCTTGGCATTGACACCAGAACGAAGCTTCTTCTGTTGCACGCTCCTTGATCCTCCATCACATTCATCGTCGTCCTCTGAATCCTGGTCCGAATGTCCGGGACATGCAGGGATCACGCCGTCCTCCTGTGCTTCCGGGAAGAGGGGTGATGAGTCTCTCGAACGGTCGCCTGTCCATTCAGGAGGAGAAGAGGGCGGTAGGGTACGGATGAATGACGAGCTGGGCGGAGACGATGATCGCCAAGCCAGAGATGATGCGGATATGTCTTCGAAGATGAGTGAGGATGATGATGATGATCGTGGAACTTTCGAGCCGTATGTCTGCCTTACGACGGGTCTGAATAGGTCAATCGTCAGACCGGGCGTAGCATGATCAATCATTCACCTAGAAGTCATGCTTATGTACACATCAAATGGGTCTAGCAGAGTTGCAAGCAAGATAAATGAGATTGAATGAAGATGAGATGGTGAAGCGGAAATGAATTTGGGCGAAAAGCAAGTCGCGTAAACGCGTATCGATTCCACGTCAGCGGGTTCTCCTTTATCAGTGTATCACGGTTGCCTGAGACCAGCTGATTACCACCCGAACGTCCACCCGTCGAGCAGCTGTCCCCCGGATGCTTTGGTCAGCGTGAATGCCTTTGACCCTCCTCTCCTTGGTGACGGCAAAGCCATATCCGGATGATCCCACGCACCGCTCGGGGTTCGGCTGTCAGCGTGAGCCGGTCCCTGCCTTTCCTCATTCGACGCATTTTAGCTGACCCACCTACAGCTCTCCGCTCGCTCACAGGTCCCTCGCACCGTTCCCGCGTTCGCTCGCACCTTTGCGTCCACTTCCGCCATGTCTGAGCAGAATTATAGGAAGGAGAAGGACACCTTCGGGGACCTACAGGTCCCGGCTGACCGGTACTGGGGAGCTCAAACTCAACGGTCTCTGATGAATTTCGATATCGGCGAGTCGCACGTACTCGAGCTAGGCCGGACGGCAAGCTGATTTGGCTCTTCTGCTCTTCCCTGGCCACTTCAGGTGGTCCGACTGAGCGCATGCCCCCTCCATTGATCAAAGCTTTCGGTGTCCTGAAGAAAGCGGCAGCGAATGTCAACCTCAGCTACGGGCTCCCCAGAGATGTGGCCGAGCATATATCGAAAGCGGCCGACGAGGTGATCAGCGGCAAGCTCATTGACGAGTTCCCGCTTGTGGTTTTCCAGACTGGTAGCGGCACGCAGACCAATATGAATGTGAACGAGGTGATCTCGAACCGGGCGATTGAAATGATGGGCGGGGAATTAGGCAGTAAGAAGCCGGTTCACCCGAACGACCACGTCAACATGAGCCAGAGCTCCAACGATACGTGAGCACAGCCAAACTTCCTTCTCTCCATACTGAGCAGTCCTCTAGCTTCCCCACCGCCATGCACGTTGCGGCCGTTACCGAAATCAATGCCCAGCTCATCCCAGCAATGCAAGAGCTACATGACGCGCTGGAGGAGAAACGGAAATCATTTGAGAACATCATCAAGATCGGGCGGACGCACTTGCAGGACGCGACACCATTGACACTCGGTCAGGAGTTCAGTGGGTACGTGACGCAGGTCGCGAGGGGGATCGGCAGGGTGCAAGGGTGCTTGAAGAACCTGAGCATGCTGGCGCAGGGGGGAACGGCTGTCGGGACGGTATGCGTCTGGGACGACGACGAGGAGGTATCCCGCTGACAGTTGTGTAGGGCTTGAATACGAAGAAGGGTTTTGACGAGAAGGTTGCAGCGGAGATCTCCAAGATCACCGGCTACGACTTCATTACTGCTCCGAACAAAGTGTGTTGTAGACAGCACCCATCCATCAGGATGCTCCTCGCTGACATGATGATTCACCGTATAGTTTGAAGCTCTCGCCGCCCACGATGCCATTGTGGAGGCCTCTGGAGCGCTCAATGTGGTCGCGGTGTCCCTTATGAAGATCGCGAATGACATCCGGTATCTCGCTTCTGGTCCACGATGCGGACTTGGTGAGCTCGAGCTGCCGGAGAATGAGCCCGGATCGTCCATCATGCCCGGAAAGTCAGTTTGGCTTCTCTTTGATTTCGCTCGCATCATGCTAAAACTGACTTTCTCACTCCAGGGTCAACCCAACGCAGTGCGAAGCCCTCACCATGGTCGCAGCTCAAGTCATGGGCAATCACACAACCATCACGGTCGCCGGCTCCTACGGTCAATTCGAGCTCAACGTCTTCAAACCTGTCCTCATCAAAAACCTTCTTCAGTCGATACGGCTTCTTGCGGATGGATCACGAAGCTTTACGAAGAATTGCGTGGTGGGAATCAAGGCGAATGAGGAGAGGATCAAGAAGATAATGAACGAGAGCTTGATGCTGTGAGCTGCGCCACACGTCTGGTTGTTGTTCCCTCTACATTCCTGAATCTTGTTGAACTGCAACTACATTTTGGCGTTCTCCTCATTTTCGATGTGAAATGCTAATATGGACCAGAGCGACTTGCCTGAATGGTACTCTTGGATACGATGGTGGGGTGATCTCAGTATTCCATGACATCCGCTGAGAAGTCCTCCCAGACGTGGCGAAGATTGCGAAGAAAGCGCACAAGGAGGGCTTGACGTGAGAGCCTCATGAACCCGCTGCGCTATTTGCTAAACGACATCTCCAGACTGAAGGAATCTGCTATTGCTCTCAATGCGATCTCTTCGGAGGACTTTGATGCAAAGGTCCGGCCTGAGCGTAAGCGCATAAAGTTGAATAAAAAACAGAGCATGCTGATGCACGCCCAGTCATGCTGGCACCCGATGAGGTATGAGATTGCAGAGACCACATGCATACCACGTATATCCGACGCCTTGCATGGACCTCCATCGCAGAAATTCACTCTGCGCGACTCGCTCAACTCCTAAATTACGACAGGGCTCGGCGAGACCCAGCATCTCAAAGTCGGACATCGACAGTCATGCTGATGCGGAACCAAACCCCAGAAGACCTCCGATATGATCCGAGCTGTGCCTCCGCCGATCTCTCCTCTTGCCCTGCCTTGATTGAGCTCTCCCTTCCGGCTGTCCAATTCCCCAACTCTTCTGTTCTCATCTTTCGCTCGGTCTAGCTTGAATCCCTGACAATATTGCCATCGAAGCGGTCTTTGGACATACATCTGTCGACATGGCGCCCCTCGCAGATACTGTGCCTATCGAGCAAGAACTATATGCCCGAGCAGTAGCCCGGGTCCTACAGGTCAACTCGACTCAAAAGTCCGTTTTCCGCGGGCGATCCGACGAGGAACTCATGTTGAGGTGCATAGGGTCACCCTGATAGTCGCTACGAGCTACATCGTGGCTATAGCTATCTGTGAGTCATGTCGTAGATCAGGCGTAGAAAATCACTCAACCTTGTGTGTTGACGTCCTCCGCAGTGGTGAGCCTTTATTCGTAGAGATGATGACAGCACCTGCTGGTTGTTTTGACTGCTGATGATGCGGTTCAGTGGTGAGCACAGGTTTTATACCGAATGACCCAGCTGATGGTGGTACAGGCATGGTATGAAACCTCTTCCACCATGATTGGCAGACTCACTCAAATATCGTCCGATCAGTGCCAGTACTGGAAAAGATCATATACCCATTCAAGCTTCTGGCAAGCAACCGCCCGATCTTACTCCCTACTCAACAAGCTGACGAACGCCCAGACCGTAGGAATGCACGAGATGTCAGTCCGACCTACATGACGAGTCCGTCTACCGAAGCGCTAACGGTTTTATAGGTCTCACGCCATAGCCGGTGTACGCCGGTCTCCTGTGCAAGAGAACCCGCTGATATAGAGTAGTTCCTGACATGCGCGAACGTAGAGAGTATTTCTGTACATGGCCATCTCGGTATACTCTTACTGAGTCAAGCTGAGCATCCCGTCACCAGCTCGATCCCTATGAAGGGGGCTCTACTCGCATGCGGGGTGGTATAGCCGCGGTACGACGATGTTCTCCTCATTCCCGCCTCGCTGATCCGCATCGGCAGATCACACTCCCAGCAGGATATCTCGGTTCTTCCCTCATCGGTGCAAGTCTCGTAACATGCGTCAGTCGCTCTTGCTCCCCTTTGTGATGGACCGGGAACAAGAAGACGTTTCGTGCTCGTAGGGCTTCGACACCGACGCATCGAAAGTCGCAAGCCTCGTCCTAGCTGTCTTTTGGGTACTCACCGTGTGGTTGGCAAAGGGCAGCTGGGTCGTATGGTTCACCATAGCGCTCATGGCCGCACTCATTATTGTAAGTACTGTCCAGGCCGTGAATAGATTGACCATGGAGGAATTACTAACGAATGACAGGTGTGCTGGCTCGTGTATCACTCTGTGGCTCTGAGGTTCTTCATCCTGTTCATTGGGGTCATGTCTTGCTTCTACTCGATTGTACGTACCCAAAAGCTCTAAGCTCGTCGTCTATCACCGCTGATAACAGTGATAGTGGGATATCGTCGATGTGAGCTCCTCGAAACGACCGCGTCAGACTATAGTGACGACGACTCAGGATACGCTCGCACGGAAGGTCAACAGCTCAGACGCGTCCGAGTACGCCATGCAGATTGGCTTTTGCAGCTCGCGATTCTGGGGTGAGACAAAAGTGAAGCGACACGGATTGAGTAGTGACGGGAACTCATAGGCGCGTTTTGGCTGTTACAAGCCGCTGTCTGTAAGTGATGAGCAGCATGAGTTTATAGCTAACATATTGGGGAAGTCTTCGCCGGCGGGATTATTGTGGGGATTGTCGCGTTCAAGGACGATTGGGCCACTCAAGCTGCGAAAGCAGATCACTTCTTGGGAGGTGAGCCGCTCCTTTTTGATCCATGGGCGACGCGTCGTGGCTGCTCCTAGTCTCAGGCTCGCCGAATGATGCTCATGTCTCGAGATAGGAAGCCCATGATATCATGATATTGTGTCATCGAACTCAGAAATGTGGAGCTTCGGATGTCTATATGTAATCATTAAAGCCCCTGAACGACGACCTGTTGCACGTAATCCGCGGCGATGCCAAGCCAAACCAAACCCCCTAACCACCCATTACTGATGAACTTGCTCCAGCAGTCTGGCCGGCTATCGAAGTCGACGGCCGCACACTGCCAAGCGAGGTGCGCTCCGGCGCCCGCACATGAGATGAGGTAGTATAGGGGTCCGAGGCCCGCGAGCTGGCCGGTGACGGTCAGGAGGGAGACGAAGGTCGCGGAGAGTGAGAAGATGAAGGTGCGGGATGTGGTTGGGAAACGGAGAGCGGTTGATTTGACGCCGACGAGGATGTCGTCTTTCTTGTCCTGCGAGGGCGGCGTCAACGATGAGAGCGCTTCGAGGCCAAGTAGGAAAGCGATCGCACCTGATGCGCGTAGATGGTATCGTACATGACGCACCAAGCCACACCGCCTAGATACATCGGAGCAGCGATCGTCCAATCGACAGCACCCACAACGGCAGACCACCCTAGCAAGGCTCCCCAGTTGAAAGCCAGACCTGTCGAGCGGCATCAGCGGTAGCCGAGCAGTTTTGATGGGGACTCACCGAGAACGATTTGTGGATAGTACGTGATGCGTTTCATGAATGGGTATATCACCACGAGCGAGAGGGAGGATGCCCCAAGGACGATTCTTGCGTCATATCAGCTTGAGCAATGCCCATATGGCGATGCACGTACGAGTACCAATTCAGCTGAGTGAGCACGCCCAGACCCATCGCCAGCTGAGCCCCCAAAAACGTCAACGCTCCGAGCTGAGTCACGTCACCCTTAGCAAGTGGCCGAGTCCTCGTCCTTTCTAGACCGCTTCGTCAGCCACATTCACTGTACCCGTATGAAGCTGGAACAAGCTATTCGGGGTGAGGCTCAGGGACGTACCGACGGCAGAATCTATCCGGCGATCCCACATGTCATTGATAGTACATCCCGCTCCTCGCATGATGACTGCCCCGAGCGCGAAGAGGGACATGTAGAAGATTGGAGTGGAGGGAGGGAGATGATTGACTGTCGAAGCCATCGTGATTGACCAAGCTGTGTACCTCTTGTCAGCTCGACGTCCCGCTTCGAACTTCCCCACTCGGTACGGGAAAGAATTCGAGGGAGAATCTAGCTGGAGAGACGTACCGCATGGCCAGTAAAGGAGGATTGAACCTATGGGCTTGTCGATCCGGGTCAGGAGAAGGTAGGGCTTGGCTCGAGCTGCCCAGGAGGGAAGGACTCGGTCGAGGATCGTGGGTGGTCCAGGTGAGGGTTGAGCCAGCTCTGTGACGAGATCGGGTTGGGTGCTGTAAGACGAAGAAGGACGGGAAGGGATGTTGTTGAGCCGAGGGTAAGTATGGCTTTGTGGCTGGGTGGAAGTACGAAGGTGTCGCTGAGCAGCAAGAAAGACGAGGCTCCTAGTAGGTATGTGAAGTTGACCAGGTTTAGCTGATCTGATCAGGACCGGAACCACCCTCCGGCAAGGAGCTGAGCTTACCGCCCTACCGAGACGGTGTAGCATGACCTTCACGACCTCATCAAGAGAATCCGTCTCCGATTCTGTTGATCGATTTCTTGCGATGTCGGCCATTTTGATAAGATAAACGGAGGGGTATGACTCATCTGATGTGCCTGGAATATGATCTTCAGCCGTCGCTTATTTCCTCCTCGTTCCTCCATCCGCTTCTTCCTGCTCAAGAATAAGGATCATTTTACCATGTCAGCACCGGTCAACCCTGCGGCACGGCCCGCCAGAGGTCCTACCGTTCAGGTCGGTCCGGAAGGAGGATGGCAAAAGACGGTCCAAGGTTTGGTGAAGAGTGTGGCCATGTTCGTGGGCCTCCAGATGGGTGAGTACCCTTTCATGCGAAGGTAGGTACTGATCGGTATCCAGTGATGCGATATGGAATGCAATATGTGATTGATTGAGAGGTATTCAGTGACTTGGCTGACCCCGACAGATGGGCATCAACAACGCCAAACCTGCACCTTCCGCTCCCGCTTCCGCAAACGTTCCCGGTTCTACCGGAGCTGTCGTACCACCAACTGGCGGCGCGATCGACGCCGAACCTGCTTGGCCCCTCGGTACTCCGCTATCAATGCTCCTCTTCACGTCGACCTCGCCAACCGGTTCCGACCTGAATCTGGGTTCACCTCTTGTGGCTTGGGACAACATGACTTATGGCGGCTCGAAGGACGAGCGGGAGGCGGATCTCATCCTCGACGTACCCCAGTCTGTGAGGAGTGAAAACGGGAGCTGGTGGATGGATGTTGTCCTCGTCAAGGGCGGTGGGCAGACTCTAATCGGCAAAGAAAAAGGAGAGGTTGCTATGTACCGAAAACGTGCGTGCTCAACCTCCAACAATCCCGCCTGACACCTTGCAGAACTTACACGATTTCTGCCCAAACGAAGAATCCGCAAGGAGAAGAAGCTGATCAGGGGTGATGAGCCAGAACCAGTCGAGGAGGAACCCGTCGAGCAGCCCGCCCAACTGATCGTAGCGCATTGGTCTCGCAATCTCACCCTCACCATCGTCAACGGAGGAGGACCAGTCAACCTGGCCGGGCTACCTGCCCAAGTCGCACCGCACTACGGCCTGGCTCCCTCCGAAGACGGCGCAGTCAAACAGTATTATCCTCCCATGTTCCCCAATGACTTCTGGATTCTCCGCGAGAACCTTGATCCGATCAACGAGACCTCCATGACCCTCCCTCTTCATGTCAATTACCACGCGCTGTCGGGCATGAAGTTCACCGTTTTCGCGTCGATGACTCAGAGCTTTGAGCAGGCCGCTCAACAGCAAGGGACCGGAGCTGAGATGGACGAGATGAAGCGAATGTTGACGGAAACCAATCCTTATCTGCTCGTCACCACTGCCATCGTCACGGTACTCCACATGGTCTTCGAGTTCCTCGCATTCAGCAGCGATGTCTCGCACTGGAGGAAGAAGGATAGGGATCTGGTCGGCGTATCCCTCAACACCATCTTGACCAACTGCTTCGTTCAGCTTGTCATCTTGCTGTATCTGCACGATAGCTCGGAGGAAACGAGCTTCATGATTCTGTTCGGCCAGGGCATGTGAATGCGGGATCTCGTTCGTGAGGGGTTGCTGACAGTATGCAGAGGGCTGTTGATCGAAGCCTGGAAGATCACTAAGGGTAACGACCCATTCTTGCCAGCACGATCAAGCGCCGACATGAGATTTAGTCGTTAATGTGCGAGTTCGTGAAGCGCCGGGAACACTCATCGGGTACAAGGTCACATTCGAAGGCATGTCAACCCTTGATGTGGTACAGAATAATGTTTTGCTGATCATGCACCTGACAGACAAGAAGGTCCTATCTGAAGATGAGAAGAAGACGCAAGAGTACGATGCCTTGGCTTTCAGGCTTGTTGGCTATGCTGCATTCCCGATGCTGGCAGGCTATACGATCTACTCTCGTCAGCCTTTCGTGCTTCATCCTATTTCGGCTGACCACCGAACCTCATCAGTGCTTTACGAGTGGGTGTTCGAGGCGAGCTGAGGAGTCTTTCGCTGATTTATACAGGACTCACCGCGGATGGTGGTCTTTCATCATCACCACACTCGCCCAGGCGATCTACATGTTCGGCTTCGTCCAGCTCGTCCCGCAATTGATCATCAACTACAAGCTAAAAAGTGTTGCGCATATGCCGTGAGTCTAGCCTATGATGAGCCGAGGTCTATACTGACGGAATCGCAGGATGAAGGCAATGATGTATAAGACCCGTGCGTACTGCATCATCGGTACACAGCTGTGGCTGACCGTCATCTTGCTCGCAGTGTCGACTGTAGTAGACGACTTCTTGTGAGTGTTTCATCGATCCTACAGTTCGCCTGCTGACTAGTTCTTAGTGGTACGCGATTCAGTTGATGCGGCTCTAAGCTGATGTCGAATTAAGCCTTCTGCATTCGCATGCCTTGGCTTCACCGGTAATGTCATCTCCCCTCCAAGCATTGCAGTGTCTGATTCTCTCGCCTCCACAGCCTTGCATGCTTCAGAGACGATGCCGTCTTCGTCATTCTGCTCTACCAACGATGGATTTATCGTATCGACTATTCTCGAATCAATGAATACGGTCAGATCAACGAGGGAATGGTGGAGCCTGTTGGCGAGAAGGACGTCGCTGAGAAGCTGGAGTCTAAGAAGGACAAGTAGGACCTCCTGCTTCTTCCGGCCTGTCCAAAAGGGCAGACTGAGTAAGGCAGTGAATGCCCTCGCTCAAGCTAGCAGATCACACTCCCAATGCAAAGCATGTTCCGCTGCTCTTGCACTCTGCTTCCGCAGAGCTACGTGATTCTTGCTACCAGTAGTGCCGATCGACGTCTGGACGCTCTCTTTTTGTTGGCGCCATAGCTTGTGAAATCTGGAGAGCGAGCTGGCAAGAAAAGAAGAGTATGAACGGGGCGTAGGCATTCGATGGCGGTAACCGCGGATAGGCGCAATTGGGCTAAGCCATGTCCGATCTGTCGGCAAACTGATGCAAAAGAGACTGCACCTCTCTCATGATGGCAGCGGCTCGTCACGCGCCGATCAACATCATCAAGCGGGTATGGGAGCGTATAGCACCATTACAACTCGCAGAGACAAAGTGGGACAATGTGAGTGCGCCTGGGATGACGTAGCTGATGGGGAGCGATAGGTTGGCGTTCTTATGGGTTTGTCTGACCCAAACGTCCCACAGAACTGATTGCGATGTTTAGAGTCTCCGAACCCGACTTCGAATCATAAGCAGGTCCTGCTGACCATCGAGTACATCCCCTCCTTTCCGCAAGGACGATACTGACGGGATCTAGCCTGACCACAGCGGTATGCGCCGAAGCTCTCGCTTTACCATCATGCTCCGTCGTCATATCCTACCACCCTCCCGTAAGCCCCTTTCCTCCTTCATCTGCCCAGATTGACGACATCGTACAGATTTTCAGCGGACTGAAGTACGCCTCAGAACACTCGGTTTGACTCCACGATAGCTCATGGATCGGGATCAGGTCGATGACGATGTCCGATCCCCTTCAAGCCTCGCTCCTCCGTCTTTCCGCTCGAGGGATATCCATCTTCAGTCCACATACCTCCCTCGACGCAACGCCGAATGGGATCAACACGTGGTACGCCACTCAGCTACCATTGTATACCGAGCTGAGGGGTGACGTCGGGAAGGCTCGTGAAGCCGTTCGATCACCTCGCATCCTCGTCGATACCCATCACCCATTCTACGCAGATCGAGGGGTTCGAAGGTGCGGGAATAGGGAAGATTGTGCAGTTGAAGGAGGGAATGAAGACATCGAAGATCGTGGAGATGGTCAAAGAGCATTTGGTTTTGGAACATGGTACGTCTGCGGGATACACCTTGTAGCCATGGCTGAGGGCCGATCAGTCCAGCTTGCTACGCCTCGCGATGAGCCGGATCTCAACTCGATAGCGGTTTGTGCGGGATCAGGTGAGGCGTCCACATGTCATTTGAGTCTCGATGACTTTCTGACGGTATGACAGGAGCTAGCGTCTTCAAGGGAGTCGAAGCGGACCTGCTCCTGACTGGCGAGATGAGTCACGTATGTATCCCTCTGTCTCGGAATCGTGACCAAGCTGATCAGCGCAGCACGAACTCCTCGCCGCAGTCGCGTCCGGCCAAACCGTCATCCTCTGCAATCACACCAACACCGAACGACCGTATCTTTCACAAGTCCTTCAACCATGGCTCGAGAAGGAGCTGAACTCGGAACAAGAGGAATCGGGTTGGGAGGTACTGGTCAGCAAAGTGGACGCAGATCCACTCCGGACAGTCTGAGCATTGCCATGCAATTGATGATGCTTGCTATGGATCCCTTCCCTCGAAAATTTCCCCCAACAGACCGTCCTCCACCGCATCCCAGTCCACCTTGGCATTTGAGTAAACCCCCTCGAAGGTATCGACGCTAGCTCGCGAGAAGAAAGGTTGAAGCTGATGGAGACTGGTTAGCGTCCGAATCGAATTGAGTCGCGGCCGCCTCAGTAATGATGAAATGTCGTCCGATCCAAAGAGCAATGACGCTGGAGAGTGCTGCAGGTTTTCAATGACGATCGGCAATCGTGGAACCCGCAGGAAGCCTACCGGGACAGATTGGTTGTTCTCGCTAAGGATCTCGGACAGGCGATCCATGATGCCCTCCGGGGTGAACTCTTCAGGCGGATATGCCGCATCTGTGGTGTCCGTGACGAACATCCACTGATGTCTGCGTCGCATGCGTTAAATTCAATTTGCAGTCGTAGGCCGAAGACGCACATTTGGAAGTCCTCGGACTGGATCACGAGCAGAAGATCGAGAAACTTGCAAGCAGCAAGGACGAGCTGCAGCGCTTCCGAGCCATCTAGAGGTGGCTCATCCATCGTTGCCTCAAATATCCGCAGCTGTTGTGATCAGCTTAGTCCCGGGTAACACATGAAACACACAAGCTCTGCAAGAATGACTGGCCAGAAATTGGTCAAGTGCTGAGTGCCGATGCGACACATGAGGACCCGCAGACAAAGGTAGACCTGCGTATGTCAGCGATCACAGGGCTAGTCATGATCACGTACCTCGCTATGCACTCTCGGCGAAACGACATCAGTCCGCAATATCTCGACCAGTTTCTCTTGAATGCTGGGCAATTGGGTGAGGTAGTGATTGTCTTCCGCCGCGAAGAGAACGAAAGATAGCCTTCGCAGACTGAGCGAGCGCGCCACCATTTCTTGCTCGCGGTTCGTGAAGATATTTGCGGAAGGCGCGGCGGTTATGCGACCTGGGCAGATATGAGCTTCATCCCTTTGGCGGAGAGCGAAGCGTGGAGGCGGTCTCCAGATGAGGTGGCATTTTGATTTGAGATGCAAACACACCAAGCAGCTCAGCGAATCTCTCCCTATCGCTGTCCATCAAAGCGCATATCAACGGCTTCCATAGTAGCGCTTCTTGGAGTCGGACTCGGAAGAATCGAGCATCGTTGAAGGCATCGCTAACCTGCAATCGCCAAGCTTTCGTCGCCGATGAGATCTTGCTGATCTCCAAGACTATAAGTAGGATCGCAACATCCACTCTATCCCAGTCAGTCCAGTAAGGGAAACGACACTCACTTCTGCTGGCGGAAAGCCGGCACAACGATACTCGCCGATATGCTGGTACATGCAGTATTGACGCGCTCACTATCGAGCAGGAAAGCGCGAAGATTTGGCAGGACGCTCTCTGCGATGAAGCGGTATATCTGAATTAGGGGAGCTTCGGTGGAATGACCATTCGGCTGCTCCTGCTTCTCTCTCATTGCGTTCCTGTCCAACATTGACCCATTCGAAATCCGAGAAGCGTTGGCTACGACAACGTCGAGACATTTGGCATATATGTCCTGAAGATCTCGACGAAGGCGGCGATCTTCCAGCGCGCTGGTCGTGGATACGGTCTTGGCCAGTATGGTCAAGCAGCACAGCACGGGGTAAAGCTGCGCCTTAGCGAACGGAGCACCCGCTGAGCCGAGTATCTCCCGAGCGAAGCTGAATAGCGTGGGCCAAACCTGAACGGCGATCGGCGCCTCCAGACGCGAGGTGTAGGCTTCAAGAAACGCCATGAGAGCGGGATCGGGCTGGTAGTCCGCTATCGAGTTGCGACTTTGTTTGCCGTTGACATTCTCGCTGACGAGCTCTATCACTCTCTGTGCACTTGGTGTGAGGGAGTCAATGCAATCGAATATGGCATCATCCGATATCCCGCTGGCATTGCTAGACCAGACGTTGACGCAGCTTCCGATCATGTTTGACGGGAGAGCTCTGAAGATTCTTTCAAGCACCTTGTGAACCCGTCGCCGTATGTTGGAGAAGACCTGTATTCTGGACGGTCCCGTGGGACCGACAGAGGGAGAGTCGGCGGTGACTCCCCACGTGACCAGTAAAGCGTTGATTGCGTCGTCGAGGTAGCCCGAATCGAGCTTCGCCTGGAGGATTAAGCGCGGACTCAATTGATTGTACTCACGGTTTCAGGGCTCGCTGCAGCCTCTGCGACGAAAACACCCGACATCATGCCGAAGAGCCCACCCCCTCCTTCGTTTGGCCGTGGCGTCCGTTCTCCGCTCTGCCTCGGTGTACCGATGGACGACAGCAGGGTTACTATCCGCTCCAGTGCGTCCAGCAGCATTTTCGGCTCCGCGTCCGTCAATGACGTAGTGCAGTCGAGCGGCGATGGGCCATCGTACGCATCCCGGAGGTGGAGCATCGTGGTCCGCAGAAGTGCGCTGACGCACTGGCAGACTGAGGCGAGCAGATCTGTGCGCCGCTGCAGGCGAGGAGCCATGACGATAGCGAAATCGACCCAGTACTCCAAGACTGGACGTTTTGCGGATGCGGACAGACCAGTGACAATCATTCCGACCAAAGATCGATAAAAGTCGCTGCTGGATTTCGGAGTACCGGTCACGCCGTTCGCAAGGAGCTTTTCACTCAGTGACGCGGATCTGCGGTGTCTTCGTGCTGATAATCCCGCAGTTGCGCTCAGAGCCGATTCCAAAAGACGAAGCATTTTGCCCTGAAGAGTGAGGCGGCGGTGCTCTATCGCCCATTCGAGCTTCCCAAGTAGCGCTACCTTCAAGACATCGACTAGAGACGCAGACATATCGCCGCGCGAGACTAAGGTCTGCAGCATATCGAGGGATACGCTTTGTATCCGTACGACGTAGGGCCTTACAGCTGGGGCTTTCGAGGAAAGCGGAGCTTCCGTCTGAAAAGAGCTATGGCAAGTCAACATGAGATAATCCCGGAGAACTCACCGGATGAGGAGGTCGACCAGGAGGTCCATGTACGAGGCCGAATCTGAATCAACGTCAGATCAGGTGAATCTGAATCGATGGGAACCCTCACTTGTCTCTGTCTCTGTCCTATTGATGATTGCAGGATGATGTGATTGGCTCAGCTCAGTTGACTGGCACTCTTTGCTCAGAGTTTGACCGTCAAAGCGGAAGAGAGTCATCACGCAATCTAGTAAGTACTGGATGTACGCTAGATCGGCCCAATCTCGGTATGCGCCGTCCGCTTGAGCAGCAGAGGAGGTTATGAGTCGAGATATGATCGGGTCCAGCACTCTGACAGTCAACACGATCCGGACGCGCAGAACTCACCGGAAGTACGAGCGCAAATTCCGCCGCATCCAAGTCTCGGCGATATGCTGCAGCTCGGGGTCTTGGCTCTTCAAGCCTTCTAAAACCGCAAACATCGGAGTACTGAAGATCTCCCCGGGAAGTGTCGAGTCATCTGTCCATCAGATTGGCAACAGGCTAAATTCTTCACCAGTAAGACGCCACAGCACGCCAAAGGCATCGAAAGCTCCGGCCTCGTCCGACATTGAGGTCATTCGACGAGCGACGACGTTTTCGAGCGTATGCATCCCGGCCAGGTGATTGTACTCCGAAAGCAGCTCGACAGCGCGATGGTGAAACGGTGCTGCCTCTGACTTGAGAAATCGGAAGAGCTGGCCGTCAGTCAAAGCGGCCGACATTCGACTCACCGATCCGAGTATGGCTGAAGCGATGGTTTCGCCAGTGATCTCGAGGCGAGGCTTGAACATTGTACAGCGGCTAGCTTTGAGAGCAGAAACTATGATGGCGTCGACCACCGAAAATGATGACGTCTGAGGCGATAAGCGCAATTCCCACAAGACCACTACTCACATCGGGCAAAGCACCAATCAATCCTTGTAGCCACGTATGACCGTCAATGTCTGCAACCGCCGCAGAGGCGTCGTATTCGATCAATCTTGACGTCATTTCGAAGGTCCTCAGTAGGACTCCGGAATTCCTTGAGTGTTCTACCAGGGCCAACGAGTTGACGGCAAATATCTTGTATACTATGGAGGGAATGATTTCGGACGAGACCCGAGCCGACGGGATATCCTGCGATGTGCCTTCCAGATATAGCAGAATGATCAGGTCTGATTGATCCCCGGCCACCGCTTGGGATCCAGGCGTCTTCGTGAAAGCTTGCTGCGGGATGACGCTCAGCAGTAACGAGGCCAGTTCCAGTGGTTGCAGGTGGTTCGATGCGGAGACGGACCCTTCCTGAGAATGCCGTCAGTCCGGCGAGTATGCACTATTACTCACCAAAATCCGTGACAATAACCAATCCAAGATGACAGGGACGTGCATGAACTTCACCTCCTCATCGTGTTGAGGCAAAGAGGTCAGGAGCCATCTGATCATATTCGAGCTCTATCCCATGAGTAAGGACCGCCTATACATAAACTTACGGATGAGCCGGGACTATCCAGCTCGGCTCGCATAGAAACGAAGAGCGCCTTCCAGACAATGATTGGCTCAATTGCGTCATAGACGGCAGTGGCGGTCGTCAAGACCTTGGCTTCATTAGTATCTCGACGACGACGAAATATGACGGTTCTTGGAACTGTTCTCACCTCTTCTCCCTTTATTGATGACTCCTCGGCCATGGTCTTGATCGCCTGGAGTGCTGATATAGCAAGACTGTCCGACAATACAGATCCAATTTCCCACTTGTCGAGAAGCGAGAGAAAGATCTTAAACGGCCGCTGAGCCTCAGTGATGTCGGTCGTTGCTGATGCAGATGCCATGTCTACCTTGTGGCCATCAGTATGAGAGTTTCTGAATCCTTGAATCTATTCACTCGGAGTGTCGCTGCTAAAAGATCATGTCCGTTCTGCCTGAAGTACTCGACCTGCTTATACGATGCTTCCTCCGGGCCAAGGAACCAGGTGTAAACCCTTCGGGTGAGTGATAAGTCGCGCTGAAGCACAACGGCAGCAGCCGCTCTGACAAGCAGCTCCTTGTCGCTTGACTCTGCTTCTCTGCGTCTGGTCAACCCAACTTCACTCTGAATAGGATTTCCTTACCGCATGAGGTCACCGTCCAACCGTAGAACCCTCAGGAGGAGATCCAAACCCCCTCGCCGGACTAGCACATTCTCGTCCTCCAAGACCAGAGCGACACCCCTTATGATCAGTCCAGCGTCGATCGTCATGACTTCGGGGTCAGGCGGTATGAGCATTTTCCGTCCGAGGTAATTCAGAGCAGAGAGCCGGGAGGAAGGGGAAGAAATGAGGACCAGGAAAATGTTCTGCAGGACGAATGATGGAGATACGGCGTCCGACAGCCGGCCAAGCAGTGTGAGGACCTACGAGATGTCAAATGTCTGGCCGATACCTATTAAAGGAGACACTCACTCTATCGAAGAAGTCACCTGTCTCCTCCTCCATTCCCGGCAGCAAAGCGAGAATAAACGCCTTGGTGGCCGGTCGGAGGTCGTGACCGAGCGGAAGATAGTACTTCTCGAAGATGTTGATAAGGATCGGTCGGACAGATGTCGCCGCGAATTGGAAGAAGGGGAAAAGACCGGATGACCAGATCACGAGATCCCTTCGCAGGCCTTCCATCTGCTCTTGTAGTCAGCTTAGCGGATAACGATAGCTCGATTCACCCCAATGACGCTGAATATGTACGCATAGACGTCTAGCGCTCGCTGGTGCACCCCAGACGGAAGCGCCGGGTTCAAGCATTGGGCTAGGCGCTTTGAAACAATAAGCTTCCGCGGAATCTCGTTGTAATGTTCGGAGGGGGACTGAAGAGTCTATTGGGACGTCAGCCTCCTGCTCGACACGGTTTGACCCACCTTCAGCAGGCGGGACAGAAAGGAAATGAAGTCGGCCCATTCGTTGACGCTTTCGAATGATTGAAGGCAACGGTCCACTTTAGCAGCGTACTTCTTGTACTTGGCGTCGGTGGCGAGCAGGGAAGAGGTAAGAGCTTCCAAATCAGCTCAAGCCTTCCCAGGGGAGCTTACCTTTCCCCGTCCTCCGCCTCTGCTCCGGCGTTGAACGTCCACTTGAGCGATGAGATTCTTGGGCAAGATCAGCTGTCAAAGCTTCTTGTTGGCTCGCAGAAGAGCTCCTTCGGGATCTTCCACCGATGTTGGGACTCGCTAATCGTTCATGGGAGGCGGACCGGCGCATTGTCGACCCCTTTGCGGAAAGCAAGGGAGAGCGACTTGGAAAGGAGGACGGTACGGCATCATGGAGGAGAACGGTATGAGGAACAGCTTCGGACATCGTCAAGGTACTTTAAGGCTTCTCCTACGAACTCTCATTTGTCCCCTCGAGATCTTCTAGGCGTACCTGGTCGAGGTGGACTGAGAGATTCCTATATAGGTTTTTATATAACTATGTCGGGAGACCGGAGATCCGAGTTGGGATTCACGCCACGTGGCTTTCATTTGACAACATGGAATCGTATAAGTTACCAAAATACCCTCGCAGTCAATCACAGCGGTGTTGCACTCACTGTCACGGAAGCGTCATCTTACTGAAGCGTTCAATACAGGGATCCTACTGGTACCCTTCCCATGTCTCTTGATCGATAATCTGCGTCTTTCTTTAAACCTGTACCTCTGGGCGCCGGCCTCATGAGTCGGCTTTCATGTCATGCGTCTCGAGAACCTCGACGACGGTAGCAAGTGAGCCTTGCGTCTCTGTATTTTATCAAGACAGGTCACTCAAGGACTGTCTTAGGCTCGACGCCGCATGGCACGAAGCTCTCAGCTCGGCCCTCTCCTACTTCCGGGCGCTCCTTTCCTCGGCGAATTCCTTGTCATGGAAACCCGTCTCCGTGCTCCCCCTGACAGCTTCGACCACTGCTCGTGACTCGGGAGATAGCCGAGGTCGAGACTCGGCGCTGGGTCAGGTCCACGCAAACGATGTCGCTGTCCATCGCCGAAGCGGAAAGAATGGGGAGGTGTATAGGGCTACGGTGGAGGTGGAGTGCGGAAGCGATGTCAGCGTGGACACGTTCAGAGGTTGCTTGGCGACTCCGGAGACGCGGCCCTTGTGTGAGCTTCTCATCACGAGTGAAGCGGTGCTGAAAAGTTGCAGGGGATCGTATAGTAGAATCGGCGACGACGATGGACTTGCTGGACGCGCACACCCGAGTGACCAAAACAAACTATCGGCTAGGATGGCCGTCAAGGTAAGCCTGATCACTGGCGCAGTCCGTCGTGCAGTTCTGTATGTGTGGGATACCCGTTAGGCGGGTCTGGGGAAAGTTGTGCCAGGAGGCTGTAAAGAGGGAATGAGAACCCTATAACATGGGGTGGTCAAAGTGGTAGCGGATGCTAATGTCTGTCTAGTCCGCGCGACGTCATGACCATCTCCAAGACCCTTGTCGACCAACATACGCTCCTGGAAATATCAACATCTCTCCCCCGTTCCCGCCATGAACCCGCCTACCTCCGATCATCACCACCCTACGTCCGCGCACATATCGCTCTGCTCGCATGGTGCATACAGCTACCCGGTGGGGCGACTGAATCGTCGCCACTGGCTGAAGGAAAGGCTCGGATCATCTGCATTTGGTCGTGGAACCCGAAGGGCGCCTGGGCTGTCGGCGGTGGCGTGCCACAACATCTTCCATCCCTTGTGGTCGGACTAGTCGATTACGTGAGAGAAGGAAGTGAGAATGTTCCGGTGCTGCTTGGCTACGGGCCGGACGTCAGCATCGGTACGGTCGACTATGACACGGCGAGGGTCACCCTGTCAGTACGATATGCCATCGTCAATGACGGACTTGCGGCCGAACATGAAGGTTTGAGAAGGCAGATCGAGTTCGGGCTTTCCTCGATGCAAAGCTGGGATGTTCAGATTGGAATCAAAACGCAAAATGGGGACGAGTCGGCTTCGACAGTCTGGACCTCATTCGTCGGACAGGCACCCGCAGCGTCTTTCGGGTCTGCTGCACCTAAGCGGCTTGTTCTGCGGTTCGCGCACGCCGCACTCCACCCCGACGAGGAGTTGGTACGAGTCACAGTATCAATAGAGCGGACCTCGACCTCGGCGGCATCCGGCGTGCGGGTCAATGGCATACCTGTGACGATCGAAAATATGGCTCCTCTCGCGAATGGTCGACCCCTTCTCGAGGAGACCGCAAGCATCACAGCGGTTTCCCTTCGGACTTTGAGCACGATGGATAAAGCGTTCTCGCAAGATGAAGCGCTTGGGGTGAGAACGGCGATCTCGACGAGAAGCATAGCAGCGGAGCGCAGCATCGCCTCGCTGATCAGGCGCAACTATATTTGTGAGTCACCTTAGGCGTACGAGGCTGATGGCAGACTTCACCTCATTGTTGCAAGAACCGGAAGCAAAATGGCGTCCGGTCGCAGACTTCCGCGGTGTTGCCATACACCAGCTGAATTCGATCGACAAGACCCTCGTCGTCTTTCGAGCGGAGGCGGTCTTCGTTGGCGTCGGGATCTGGGATCTCTTCGCGACTATCGCAAGTCCTGGGGGTCGTCGGGTATGGGACAAAACCCATGAAGAGTCCACACTGCTCGAGGACGTCAACGAATTGACCGATCTGTCGCATTTCAGGTCGAAAGCCGCCTGGCCGGTGTCGGCTCGAGATTCTGTCATGCTGCGTACGACCTACAAGTCGCCGTCATCTGTTCACCTCTTTGGGTTCTCGGTCGACAATACCGATCTCTTCCCCCGCATACCCCCAAGTATCGATCCCACGGTTATTCGAACCCAAATCGACCTTCAAGGCTGGTCGATCGATTCACTCTCGCCAAATACAACACAGGTGACACTGCTCGAACAGAGTGATCCCCGAGGATGGTCGAACAAGTCATCGATCCCTCAAGTCATGATGACGACGCTCGCTGGCATTGGGGAGTTTGCGATAAATCACGGTGCTCCGCCAATAGCAACGCGTTTAGGCGGGGCGAAAGCCCTTGCTTCACGGTACGAGGTGGACAAGGAGACATACCGCTTCGAGTACGAAAGCGCAGAAGCAAGACGGTCGCTCTCATCGAGCACAGTTACTGCTTTCCCTTTACCCGTAGCCATTCGCGCTGGTGATCGGAGAAATAGCGAAACCAGTCTCAAGTCACTCAACGCCTCGCCTCGCCTTGTTTCGAATATCGAGTGCGAGGTCCGATGCGACGCGGACGCCTGGGCCAACCATCTCGTTATCGTGATTGACCCACCTCACAGTTCAATCTCAGCCCTGAAGCGGAATCGTTTGTCATCTGGTGGAGGTGGTTTATGGCTCACCATCGAGCATGACCCGGTGACCCTAGGCGCGGAAAAGGTCATCATCACTATCAGGCGAGGCACGAGAGTGCCGGGCGCGAAACCTGCCGTCGTGGTCAATGGTAGCAAGATTCGAGTTGACATCGAAGATCTCGCCGAAGCCGACGTCAAGCTGCTGAAGAAGCAGAAAAGAGCTATACCTAGTCGCGCCCCTCTCGACCAGCCTCCTGCGCTCGGCACTCTCCGCCAGAGGCAGAGTACAATGCACATCGCTACGGTCCCCTCAACGCAAAATTCGGATCCGTATAAGACGATCACCCCCGCTTCCGCCTACAACCGCATTGCCTTGCCTTTATCTCGATTTTACTCGGTCGCCGCACAGACCACGCGCGCCACTATCGTCCCAATGCTTTCGCCCACGCACACAGCTTCGGCTGTGAGCTCACCCGTCGATGCGGCCGTTCGAGCTCTCACCCAGCTCGCCCGTATGCATGCTGATCGAGACGGCGAGTCGACAGACCCGTTTGGATGGCAACCGGTGTCCGATCGCGATGGCCTGAAAATCGAGCGTAGAATTGTCTCGCACGTCTCAGAGACCTTCCCTATCTTCCGCGCCGGGCGAATCATTGAGGGCTTTACCGCTGAAGAGGTCTCGGCAGCGGTTGCTTCGCTAAGGAAAGACGACAATTTTGACAAGCCGCTCCGCTTGCAATCCTTCGGATACGGCATTACGACATCCCACCTCACGGCGCACACCTCTTTCCCCTTTCGCGGACGAAGCATGCTCGTCGCTACAGTAATCGCTCGTATGCCCGACCTTCCGACCTCTTCCCCATCCGTAGGCCCTCCCGCTGCCTTATCCACGATCTTGCACGCGTCTACCTCGAGTTTCGATCCAAAGACGATCGAGATGGACCAGGCTGAATACAACCCTTTGGCCCTTCCCGGAGGGAGCGCCATCCTCGAGGGGTGGATACTGGAGACGATCGATCCGTACTCGCATGAGCACTACGCCATACCTTCAACGCGTTGCATGTATGTCGCAGCTGTGGACTATAGCGGCAGCATTCCCTTATCAGTCAACAACATGCTAAACGGCTCACTACCGCGATCACTCCTTGCAGTCGAGACCATGCTAAGAACGAATGGTCCACCTTCACGTGCTCGACTCCCGTCGATGTCCGTCCTCTCGCCTGATTCCGCAGCACAAGGTCCGTGGAGTCTCGAGGGAATCGACGCAGAACGGACTGGGGTCGACCAGCGGAACGATGCAAACGAGTATTGTATGACGGTAACCATTCAGCCAAATGCTGCTCAATCAAGCAAGGACGACACTCTTCACCCAATCCTGAAGCATACGGACAGTCGCTCATCAGTCCAGTCTAGCCGGTCTACCGTAATCGACCTGGCAGAAGACATCTGTCGAGGACACAAGGATCTCGTCGTCCTCGAAGTGGATGTCGGCAGTGCGCTCATAAAGGCGGGCTGTGAAGTGCAGCTCAAGGCCGCATCACTTCCTGCAGCACTGCACAGCACGAATAGCGATGTTTCCACTCTGTCCTTCAAATTACTTGAGGCGACCCTTGGCTTGCCGTTCAAATGCTCCGTCATCGCCCTGGCACCATCCGTCCTCCAGTCTGCCTCCCTTGACCCGGCTTCGCAAGCCAGACATCTCCTGCGCGTCACTTTGCCTACATCCGGCTATGAAGCCCCTGTAGCGGACCCTCTGACCGGCAAGACCGCACCTCTGCCTCGACCGAGATGGCTGTTGGACTTAATCAATGACGGTGCGGTCGTCCAGCTGCGGCTGACTGTAAAGCGGAAAGGGCCTGCTGCCTACACTTTCGGTGGAGTGGATCTGCCTATCGAAGACGAAAGGAAGACTGCTAGAAAGGATTCGCGGGATCCGGCGAGATCGAAGCTGCCCCAGCTTGTCAAGTGAGTGCGAAGAGATGCCAGAGCTGATTTCAGCCGCCTCACACCTGGCTGCTCGAGCCTCGAGAAGCCGCTCGCAGTGGCACGAGAATACCTTGCCGAGCCTCTTCCGGCAACTGCGGTCTCGCCACAAGTGGATGCAAATGGTGATGAGGGGCCTGCGATGCAGGAATCCACCGTTTTACCTCCGGAAACGAATGTTTGTCGTCCTCCTGTGTCGTGGTTGCCCTGCTGATCCCAAGCCAGCCGCCGGAGGCCGAACCGCTTCGCCCTGCTATGCTGGACACGTCGTCGCGGTACAGTTTCTGGAAGTACCCCTATTCCCGGCTGGGAAGGTTCAGCACAGGAATCCCGTCGTCCGGCATGACTTCGACAACCGAGTCAAAGATCCCTGCTGTTGCGCCGGCGGATGCCAAACCTGATTCTCCGGTCAAGACGGCGTCAGAAATCGCCGTCATGATTGAGACTGATCGCCTCTTGCGACCGATGGTGTCTTGGCCCACTTTTATCGTCGCGTGCATCGTCTGCTTGCTTCTCGGGAGTCTCTTGCGGTCACTATTGAGCGAGGCGGACTTTGTGATTCATTCGCCGGCTGGAGAAGCTGTGCCGGAAGGAGAGACGTGGAGAGAGCTGAAGAGATTGTTGGAGTGGAGGATCGGCTGGAATCGGGATCTAATCATCGCAATCGCTCATCGAGCATGACGCCATCTCCTTTCCTAGCATTTGCATCGTAAGGACTGTAGGCTGTACAATTAAC
>JAABUY010000755.1_pt1 | contig 51940 bp, 39 predicted proteins | sample 5560271 | NCBI WGS metagenome assembly JAABUY01 (sample SAMN10711886, study PRJNA513374) | rock metagenome | isolation source: Antarctica rocks | place: Antarctica: Victoria Land, University Valley | reverse complement strand
GGGGCCGTGACGCTCAATCCGGAGCGCGACATCCTCGTCCAGACAGCCACCGTTCAGACGCTGACAAAGCCCGGATAAGCACACGTCGTTACGAGACCCGCGCGGCAACCACTTTGACACTCACCGGAGCCCGGGGCACCGGACCTGTGCGCTTGCCGCCCTTGGCCTCCCTCCTCGACACTCCCATCTCCGCCGCTGTCCCCGGCCCGGAGCACAGTGTCTTCCAGAACGTCGAACCGCCGCCCCGTCGCATCTCGCCCGGCTCGATGCTGGCGCTGGCCGGGTTCCTCGGCCTGTGCCTGCTGGTCGGGCTGTCGGACAGCGCGATCACGCAGACGAGCGTGCACGGCTGGTTCCTGGCGCTGCGCCACCCCGCGGGCACGCCGCCGAACTGGGTGTTCCCGGTGGCGTGGAGCGCGTCGTACACGCTGATGGCGGTCGCCGCCTGGCTGGTGTGGCGGCGCGCGGGGATCGCGCGGCGCAGGCACTACCGGGCGCTGCGGCTGTGGGGGTGGCAGCTGCTCGCGAACGCGCTGTGGACGCCGGCGTTCTTCGGGCTGCACCGGCCGGGGCTGGCGCTGGCGGTGATCCTGGCGATGGACGCGCTAGTGGCGGCGACGCTGCTGGCGTTCCGCAAGGTGGACAGGGTGGCGGCAGGGCTGATGGCGCCGTACCTGGCGTGGGGGGCCTACGCCGCGTGGCTCAACGCCGGGCTGTGGTGGCTGAACCGGGCCTGAGCGGCCGGGAAGCCAGCAAGGCTGGGCTCTCCCTCCGCTGGCCATTCCAATGGCCCAAGCGGGCCATCGGAACCTTTGGCCAGCTACGCCCAGACCCGCCAGGGGCGAGCCCCCCCTGGACCGGCTTCACTTAAGTAAATGTTTCCAAAGGGCTCGCCCTTTGGCGGAGTTTGAGGCAGAGCCTCAACCTTGCTTGCTGCCTCGCGCCTGCGGCGTGGACGCCTCCCCCGTGGCGCGCTATGCCGGCGCCGGACCGCCCGGAGAGTGCCGTGACCCTGACCGCCTGCCTCGTGGCCGCCCTGTGCCTGCTCGCGCCGCTGCCCGCGCTGGCGCAGATCGGGCCGCCCGGCGCCAACGCCGGGCCGGGTCCCAGCCGCGCCAGCCCCGTGGCGAACGCGCCGGCCGGCGCCAAGGAGACGGTCAAGGAGGCGCCGCCGCCCGCCCTGCCCGGCGCCGAGCCGGCGACCGAGGGGGTGATCCCCACCGACAAGGCCGCCGCCGACCTGCCGCCGACCGAGGCGCTGTTCGACTCGATCCACCGCGGCGACGTGGCCAGCGCGCGCGACGCGCTCAGCCGCGGCGCGGAGCTGGACGGGCGCAACGTGCTGGGGCAGTCGCCGCTCGACCTGTCGATCGACCTGAACCGCAACGACATCACCTTCCTGCTGCTGTCGATGCGCGGGCCGGGCGGCGCGGACCGGGGGCCGCGGGAGGCGCCCGCGGCGCCCGCGTCCGCCGAGGCGCCCGCGGCGAGGGGCAGGCGCGGCCGGGCCGCGCGCGAGGCGGCGGCGCGGCCGGGGCGTGGGCCGGGCGAGGCCGGGCCCGAGGGCGCGGCGCGGCCGGCGCTGTTCGCCAACGACGGCGGCGCGCCCAGGCCGGCGGTCGGCTTCCTCGGCTTCGCGCTGCGCTGAGCGGGCGGCGGTGTCGCTGGGGACCTGCCTGCTGGTGGCGGCGGGCGGGGCGCTCGGGACGGTGGCGCGCTACCTGCTGTCCGCGGTGACGGCGCCGCTCAGCCAGGGCGTGCCCTGGGGCACGGTCGCGATCAACGTCCTCGGCAGCTTCGTGATCGGCTTCTTCGGCACGCTGACGCTGGCGCACGGCCGGTATCCGGCGCCAGAGCCGCTGCGGCTGTTCGTCATGGTGGGCGTGTGCGGCGGGTTCACCACCTTCTCCTCGTTCAGCCTGCAGACGCTCGACCTGCTGCGCGCCGGGGCGACGGGGCGGGCTGCGCTCAACGTGGCGCTCTCGGTCGCGGTGTGCGTCCTGGCGGTGGCGGCGGGGCACCTGCTCGGCGCGCGGCTCAACGGCGGCGCGGTGCCGGTCGCGCAGATCGCCTCGGAGGAAGGGGGGCTGAGCCTCGTGGCCCGTGGCAGATCGGGCGCCGAGGGGTGAAGAAAGCAGGGTTGAGGCTCTGCCTCAAACTCCGCCAAAGGGCGAGCCCTTTGGAATCCACTACTTAAGTAAAGCTGGTCCAGGGGGCTCCCCCTGGCGGGTCTGGGCGTAGCTGGCCAAAGGTTCCGATGGCCCGCTTGGGCCATTGGAATGGCCAGCGGAGGGAGAGCCCCGCCTTGCTTCAGACCAGCCCGGTCGTGCGGTACAGCGCGATGACCAGGAACACCGCCGCGGTCTTGATCAGGGTGATGGCGAAGATGTCGCCGTACGACTGCCGGTGGGTGAGGCCGCACACCGCGAGCACGGTGATCACCGCGCCGTTGTGCGGCAGGCAGTCCATGCCGCCGCTGGCCATGGCGGTGACGCGGTGCATGACCTCGAGCGGGATGTGCGCCGCCTCCGCCGACGCCGCGAGCTGTCCGCCCAGCGCCGCGAGCGCGATGCTCAGCCCGCCCGAGGCCGAGCCGGTGATGCCGGCCAGCGTGGTGGTGGCGACCGCCGCCTTGATCAGCGGGTCCGGGACCGCCGCCAGCGCGTCGCGCGCCACGAGGAAGCCCGGCAGCGCCGCGATCACGCCGCCGAAGCCGAACTCGGACGCGGTGTTGAGCGTGGCCAGCAGCGCGCCCGCGACCGCGGGACGGGTGCCCTCGCTGAACCGCCCGCGCACCCCGCGCCAGCCCAGCGCCACCGTGAGCAGCACGCCCGCGATCAGCGCCGCCTCCAGCGCCCAGATCGCGGTGAACGCCGGCACGTCGGTCGACAGCGGCTCCGCCAGGCCGGGCAGCGTCACGGTGTCCGTCCTGCCGAACGCCCCGGGGATCAGCGTGGTGAACAGCTTGTTCAGCACCCACACCGCGACCAGCGGCAGCACGGCCAGCGGCCACGGCGGCACCGCGCCCTCGCCGGCGGCGCCGCCGGCCCCGTCTTGCGCCCCGCCGCCAGCTATGTCGTCCGGCTCGTTGAGGTGGCCGCTGCCGTAGCCTTCGCTGCCCGCGCGGCGCACCCGCCACTGCAGGTAGGCCATGCCCGCCGCCAGGATCGCAGCCGAGCCGACGCTGCCGAGGATTGGCGCGGCCCAGGCGTTGGTGTGGAAGAACGCGGTGGGGATGATGTTCTGGATCTGCGGCGTGCCGGGCAGCGCGTCCATGGTGAAGCTGAAGCCGCCCAGCGCCAGGGCGGCGGGCATCAGCCGCTTGGGGATCGCCGCGCGGCGGAACAGCTCGGTGGCGAACGGGTAGACCGCGAACACCACCACGAACAGCGACACGCCGCCGTAGCACAGCACGGCCGCGACCAGCACCGTGGCCAGGATCGCGCGCTCCGGCCCCACCAGGCGGATGATCGCGATGGTGAGCGAGCGGGCGAAGCCGGTCATCTCCATCAGCTTGCCGAACACGGCGCCGAGCAGGAACACCGGGAAGTACAGCTTCACGAAGATCACGGCCTTGGCCATGAACAGCGCGGTGAACGCGGTCGGCACGCTGGCCGGCGCGGTCAGCAGCACCGGCAGCATCGCGGCCACGGGCGCGAACAGGATCACGCTGAACCCGCGATACGCGAGCACGACCAGCAGCAGCAGCCCGAGGAGGGCGATCAATACGCTCACGATGGTGTCCCCCGCATGGCCGCAGCGGTTCGTTCAGCGACCGCGCCTGCACCCAACGGTCTAGCGCCCCTCGGCCGGGGCCGCAAAGGCGGCGCGCACAGGAAGCAAGGTTGAGGCTCCGCCTCAAACTCCGCCAAAGGCTCGCCTTTGGAATCCAATACTTAAGTAGCGCCGGTCCAGGGGCGGCTCGCCCCTGGCGGGTCCAGGGCAGAGCCCTGGCCTTGCCTACCTTGCCTGCGCCGCGTCGAACTGCAGCGCCGCGAGCCTGGCGTACAGCCCGCCCTCGCGGACCAGCGCGTCGTGCGTGCCGGTGGCCACGATCCGCCCCGCCTCCATCACGACGATGCGGTCCGCCCTGCGCACCGTGGCCAGCCGGTGCGCGATCACCAGCGTGGTGCGCGACGCGAGCCGGGCCAGCGCGTGCTGCACCGCCGCCTCGCTTTCCGCGTCGAGCGCGCTGGTGGCCTCGTCGAGCAGCAGCACGGGGGCGTCGCGCAGGATGGCGCGCGCGATCGCCAGGCGCTGCCGCTGGCCGCCGGACAGGCGCACGCCGCGCTCGCCGAGGAAGGTGGCGTAGCCCTGCGGCAGCGCGTCGAGGAAGCCGCACGAGGCCGCCTGCGCCGCCGCGCGCACCTGCGCGTCCGTGGCGTCGGGGCGTCCCAGGCGCAGGTTGGTCCACACGTCGGCGCCGAACACCACCGGGTCCTGCGCCACCAGGCCGAGGCGGGCGCGCACCGCGGCGGGGTCGGCGTCGCGCAGGTCCACGCCGTCCAGCCGCACCGCGCCGGCGCCGGGGTCGTGGAAGCGCAGCAGGAGCTGGAACACCGTGGTCTTGCCCGCTCCGGACGGGCCGACGAGGGCGACCGTCTCTCCCGGCGCCACGTCGAGCGAGAAGTCGTGCAGCGCCGGCTGGCCGGGGCGCGCGGGGTAGCTGAACTCCACCGCCTCGAACGCGATGCGGCCCCGGCCGGGCGCTGGCAGTGCCCGCGGCGAGGCGGGCACTGCCAGGGTGGGGCGCACGGCGAGCAGCTCGGCGATGCGGTCGGCGGCGCCGGCGGCGCGTTGCAGCTCGCCCCACAGCTCGCTCAGGCCGGCGCCGGAGGTCGCGACGATCACGGCGTAGAACACGAAGGCGGAGAGCGCGCCGCCGGTCATGGCCTGGTGCAGCACCGCGCGGCCGCCGACCCAGAGCGAGAGCGTGATCGCGCCGAAGCCGAGCAGGATCACGCCGCCGATCACCAGCGCGCGCGAGCGGATGCGGGCGCGGGCGGCGGCGACCGCGCGCTCCGTGGCGAGGCCGAAGCGGGCGCGGGCCTGGGGCTCGCCGGTGAAGGCCTGCACGGTGCGCAGGCTGGAGATCGTCTCCTCCGCGAGTGCGGCGAGGTCGGCGACGCGCTCCTGCGCCACGCGGGAGAGGGCGCGCTCGCGGCGCGAGACCAGCACCAGGGGGACGACGACGAAGGGCACTACGGCGAGCACCACCAGCGACAGCGCGGGGCTGGTGGCGACCAGCATGGCGAAGGCGCCGAGCAGCAGCACGGCGCTGCGCAGCCACTGGCTGAGCGCGGAGCCGGCGAGCGCCTGGAGCACCGCGGTGTCGGCGAGCAGGCGGGAGAGCACGTCGCCGGTGCGCGCGGTCTCGAACCAGGCGGGCGAGAGGGTGGTGACGTGGTCGAACACGCGGCGGCGCAGGTCGGCGCCGACGCGCTCGCCGAGCCAGGTGACGAGGGCGAAGCGGCACGCGGTCGTCAGCGCCAGGGCCGCCACCACCGCGGCGACGCCGAGCGCGGTGGCGTCGAGGCCCGCCTGGCTGCCGGTGGCGAGGCCGCCGTCGACCAGGCGCCGCACGGCCTGGCCGAGCAGCAGCACCAGGCCCGAGGAGGCCAGCAGGCAGGCGGTGGCGGCGGCGGCCTGGCGGGCGTAGGAGCGCAGGACCGGGCGCAGCAGGCACCGCGGGGTTGTAGCGGGCGGGGGGCGGAGGAAGGAAGCAAGGTTGAGGCCCCTCCTTCAAGCATGGGCCTCAAACTCCGCCAAAGGCAGGCCTTTGGAAACCACTTGTCTCAGTAGAGCCGGTCCAGGGGCGGCTCGCCCCTGGCGGGTCTGGGCAGAGCCCAGCCTTGCTTGCCTACTCGCGCCGCAGCAGCCGCGCCCGCGGGTACCACGCCGTGCGCCCCCCCTGCATCCATCGCCAGTCCGCCCGCGCCGGCAGCACCACGGTGGTCGCTCCCCCCAGCGTGGCCGCGAGGTGCGCGACGAGGGTGTCCACGCTGAGCACGGCGTCGCACGACGCGATCAGCGCCGCCGTCGCCAGCACGTCCGGGTCGTCGTCGCCGGGGTTGGCGAAGCGCGAGTCGGCCTCGGCGGACGCGGGGCCGCGCTGCAGGCTGACCGGCGTGGCGTCGCGGCACTCCGGCCGCGCCAGCAGCCACGCGAGCGGCACAGAGCGCGCCGGGTCCCACCCGCCCGCCTGCCAGCACAGCCCGACGCGCTGGCCCTGTCCCCGCGCCGGCCTGTCGGGCAGGGCCGGCGCCAGCGGCGGCGGCACGCACCGCAGCACGTGGCCCAGCTCCATGATCTCGATGTCGCACGCCGACGGCGGCAGCGGCGCGGCGGGGTCGAACGGCCGCAGCGCCCAGCCCGACGCGCCCGGCAGGCGCGCCAGCCAGCCCAGCAGCGCCGGCTGCGCCTCCACGACGAGGCGGGCGCAGCGCGCGCGCAGCAGCGGCAGGTAGCGGGCGAACTGCACCGTGTCGCCCAGGCCGTGGTAGCAGCGCACCAGCACGTCGCGGCCGTCGGGCGGCGTGCCGTCCCACACCCAGCGCAGGTGGTACGGCAGCGCCGGGTCGTCGCGCGAGGCCGGGTCGCGGCCAGCGAGCACGGCGTCGCCGATCGCCCAGGCCTGGTCGAAGCGGCCCTCGCGCATGGCGGCGTCCCAGGTCACGCGAGCAGGCAGGCAAGGCTGGGCTCTGCCCAGACCCGCCAGAGGCCAAGGCCTCTGGACACCGATTTACTTAAGTGATGCCTTCCAAAAGCCTGCCTTTGGCGGATGAGGCAGAGCTTCAACCTTGCTTGCTTCCGTCTCACCCCGCCTCGTGACGCACCAGCGAGTGCCAGTGCCGCCCGCTGCGCGCCAGCAGCTCGTCCGCGCCCTTCGGCCCATACGACCCCGCCGGGTAGTCCTCCACCCTGGCGCTGCCGTCCGCCGCCGCCCTGAGCGCCGGCTCCACCGCGGCCCAGCCCGCCTCGATGTTGTCCGCGCGCTGGAACAGCGTCGCGTCGCCGTGCAGGCAGTCGTAGAGCAGCGTCTCGTAGCCCACGTTCGGCTCGACCTTGAACGCGTCCTGGTAGCGGAACGCCAGGTCCACGCCGGCCAGCGCCATGGTCGGCCCGGGGTGCTTGGCGCTGATCGACAGCGACAGGCCCTCGGTCGGCTGGATCGAGAACACCATCATGTTCGGCGCCAGCTTGTCGACCGGCGTGTCGCGGAACAGCGCGTACGGCGCCTGGCGGAAATGCACGACGATCTCCGTCGCCCGACCGCCGAGCCGCTTGCCGGTGCGCACGTAGAACGGCACCCCCGCCCAGCGCCAGTTGTCGATCTCGAACTGCATCGCGATGTACGTCTCGGTCTGGCTGTCCTTCGCGACGCCGGGCTCGTCGCGGTAGCCGGCCATCGCCTTGCCCGCGATCTCGCCCGCCGTGTACTGGCCGCGCACCACGTTCTCCGGCGCCACGGGGCGGATGGCGCGGATCACCTTCGCCTTCTCGTCGCGCACGTCCTCGGCGTCGAAGCTGTTGGGCGGCTCCATCGCGATCATGCCGAGCATCTGGAACAGGTGGTTGGGCACCATGTCGCGCAGCGCCCCGGTCGGCTCGTAGAACGCGCCGCGCGCCTCCACGCCCACGGTCTCGGCGGCGGTGATCTGCACGTGGTCGACGTGCTCGCGGTTCCACAGCGGCTCGAAGATGCCGTTGGCGAAGCGCAGCGCCATGATGTTCTGGATCGTCTCCTTGCCGAGGAAATGGTCGATCCGGTAGAACTGGCTCTCCTCGCCGCAGGTCAGGATCTGCGCGTTCAGCGCCCTGGCCGAGGCGAGGTCGGAGCCGAACGGCTTCTCGATCACCACGCGGCGGAAGTCGCTGGCCTCCTGCTTCAGCAGGCCAGCCGCCCCGAGCTGCTCGACCACGCCGCCGAAGAAGCGCGCCGCGATCGCCAGGTAGAACAGCACGGAGCCGTGCAGCCCCTCGCCCAGCCGCTTGACGTCCTCGGGCTTGGTGAAGTCGCCCTGCACGTAGCTCAGCCGCTGCGTCACCCAGCCCCAGGCCTGCGCGTCGATCTGCGGCACGTAGAACTCGGCCGACGGGTCGTGGGTGAACTCCTGCATCGTGTCCGACAGCTCGCGCTTCCAGGCGTCGTCGTCGCCGGGCGTGCGGTCGACGCCGACGATGCGGAAGCCGTCGTCGAGCAGCCCGCCCGACGCCAGGTTGTACAGCGCGGGCATCAGCAGCCGCTTGGTGAGGTCGCCGTGCGCGCCGAAGATCACCATGGTGCAGGGCGGCGCGGGCCGTGCCGCGGCGGGCGCGGTGGTGGGCACGCCGGGCCGGGGCGTCGTGGGGGCCGTGCCGGGCTGGGCCTGGGCGGAGCCGGTGTCGACGTCCGGGGCTGGGGTCATGGTGCCTCGTGCTGGGCCTGGCGGGGCGGCCATCCGCCCCGGTCCCGGCGGCCGTAAGGCGCAGAACGAACCACGGGGGCGGGAGTTCGCCGGGCACGACAGGCAGGCAAGCAAGGCTGGGCTCTCCCTCCGCTGCCCCTTCCAACGACCCAAGCGGGTCGTCGGAACCTTTGGGCAGCTACGCCCAGACCCGCCAGGGGGGAAGCCCCCCCTGGACCGGCTTTACTTAAGTAATGGATTCCAAAGGCCTGCCTTTGGCGGAGTTTGAGGCAGAGCCTCAACCTTGCTTGCTTTGCCGCTCTCGCCTCAGCCCAGCCGGTCCGCCAGCGCCGCGTTGCCGCCCAGCCCGCGCGCCAGCGCGGCGGCCGTCTCGCCGCGCTCGTTGCGCAGCGTGGTGCTGGCGCCGGCGCCGAGCAGCAGGTCCACGATCGCGGTGCGCCCGAACGCGGCGGCCACCATCAGCGCGGTCTGCCCGGACTCGTTGGCCGCGTCCACCGCGGCGCCCGCGCGCAGGAGCTGGCGGGCCACCGCCGCGTGCCCCTTGAACGCCACGCCGAGCAGCGCGGTGTTGCCCCGCGCGTCGCGCGCGTCGACCCGCGCGCCACGATCAAGCAGCAGCGCCACCGCCGCCTCCTGCCCCGCGTAGGCGGCGATCACCAGCGGCGGGAAGCCGCGCGGGTCCGGCGCCTCGCGGTCGATCCCCGCGTCGAGCATCTGCCCCGCCAGCGCCACGTCGCCGGTGCGCAGCGCGTCGAGGAACAGCGCCGCGATCTGCTCGGGCGCGTAGGCGGGGACGTCGTCGGGCTCGGACATCGCGCGAGAATGCGGGCGCAGCGCGGAGGCAGGCAAGGCCCGTGCCCCGCGAAAACCTTCCTTTCAATGAGGCCGGTCCAGGGGCGCTGCCCCTGGCGGAGTTTGAGGCCCATGCTTGAAGACGGGGCCTCAACCTTGCTGTGCCGCGCGCCTTCCGGGGCTTGCGGCTGCCGGATGCAGGTGCGACGGTCTGCGGCACCGAGCCCCTGACGCACTGGACACCGCCATGCCTGAATTCGACGCCGTCGTTCGGGCGCTGTGGCGTGGCCGGAGCCCCTACGAAGGGTTCGTGGCGGAGCGGTTCAGGCCGGACGCGCAGGGCTGGAACTCCGAGCACCCGTTCCTCGCCGACACGCTGCGCCGCGTGCGCCCCGGGCTCGTGATCGAGATCGGCGTGTGGAAGGGCGGCTCGACCATCCACATGGCGTCGATCCTGCGCGACCTGGGCATCGACGGCGTGGTGCTCGCCGTCGACACCTGGCTCGGGAGCTGGGAGCACTGGCAGCAGGACGAGTGGTTCCCCAGCCTGCTGTGCCAGAACGGCTACCCGAGCATGTACTACACCTTCCTGGCCAACGTGGTCGCCGCCGGCGCGCAGGGCCACGTGCTGCCGCTGCCGCAGGACTCGGCCAACGCGGCGTTCGTGGTGCTGTACCGCGGGCTGCGGCCGCAGGTCATGCACATCGACGCCGGACACGACTACGAGGCGGTGATGGCGGACCTCAAGCGCTGGTGGCCGCTGCTGGCGCCGGGCGGCGTGCTGATCGCCGACGACTACGACCCGGAGGGCAAGGTCTGGCCCACGGTGCGCGACGCCGTGGACGACTTCCTGCGCGAGACGCCGCACCGCGACTTCGAGGCGCTGCCGTACAAGGCGCGCTTCACCAAGGTGTAGGAAGCAAGCAAGGTTGAGGCTCTGCCGCAAACTCCGCCAAAGGCTCGCCTTTGGAATCCACTTGTCTCAGTAAAGCCGGTCCAGGGGGGGCCGCCCCCCTGGCGGGTCTGGGCGGAGCTGCCCAAAGGTTCCGACGACCCGCTTGGGTCGTTGGAAGGGGCAGCGGAGGGAGAGCCCAGGCTTTCTTCCCTACCGCGCGTGCGGCGGCGCGATCCTGAACAGCGCCCACGGCTCCTTCTGCGTGCTGCCGTGCTCGTGGAACTGCGCCATGTCCTGGATGTGCGACGCGGTGACGTAGATCGCCCCGTCCGCCCCCTCCGCCAGGCTGTCCGGCCAGCGCAGCCGCGGGTCGGCCGCCACCACGCTCAGCGTCCCGTCCGGCGCGCGCATCCTGACCGCGTTGTTCGCCGGGTCGGTGATGAACAGGTAGCCTTGCTCGTCCATCCACAGCCCGTCCGCGACGTTGGTGGTGCCCAGCGTCTCCACCGCCGCCGCCACGTCGCCGCCCTCCTTCAGCAGCGCCGCGGTCGGCACCCGGTACAGCGTCGTCCCCACCAGGTCCTGCCAGTACAGGAACGCCCCCGCCGCATCGAGCGCGATGCCGTCCGCCGCGAACGCCGGGATGCGGTGGTCCGGCCTGCGCAGCGCGTGCCCGTCGGCGTGCGGCACGACGCCCGGCTGCGGCTGCGTGCGCGGGTCGCCGTCGAGCATGCGGCGCGCGGTGCCGGCGGCGACGTCGACCACGACCAGCGCCCCCTTCTGCCCCGAGTCCGTGAGGTAGGCGTGCGCCCCGTCCGGGCTGACGCGCACGTCGTTCATGTAGCTCCCCTGCGGCGCCACGCCGTCGTCGAAGGCGATCACCTTGACGACCCGGTTCGTGGCCAGGTCGATCTTCACCAGCTTCGGCCCGCCGGGCTTGGTGAACTCGTTGCCGGGCGCGGCCGGGTCCAGCACCCACAGGAACCCCTGCGGGTCCACGGTCACGCTCTGCACGCACACGAAATGGTCGCCCACCGACAGCGGCTTGAGGTTGCTCCAGGCGTTCCACCCGGCGTCGGGGTACGGCCGCAGCGTGCCGTCGCGCATCACCTCGGCCACCGAGACCGGCACGTCCTTCTCCCAGCGCGGGAAGTTCACGAACACCCGGCCCTCCTTCGACACCGCGACCCCCGTCACCTGGCCGTCGAAGGCGTGCACCTGCCGGAGCGGCGGCGGCGCGGCCAGCGCGGGGGCGGCGGCGAGGACGAGGGCGGCGAGCAGGGTGCGCATGGAGGGACCTTTCAGGAAGCAAGGCTGGGCTCTGCCCAGACCCGCCAGGGGCGAGCCGCCCCTGGACCGGCATTTGATTCAGGCCTGCGGCACGCTCGTGGCGGCGTGCCGCAGGCCCCAGGGAATGTTTCCAAAGGGCTCGCCCTTTGGCGGGTCCAGGGCAGAGCCCTGGCCTTGCTGCCTTTCTACAGCAGCTTGTCCAGCGTGATCGGCAGGTCCCTCACCCGCTTGCCCGTGGCGTGGAACACCGCGTTGGCGATCGCCGCGGCGGTGCCGCAGATGCCGATCTCGCCGAGCCCCTTGACGCCCAGCGGGCTGGTCCTGCTGTCCGGCTCGTCGACGAAGATGACCTCGATGCCGCTGATGTCCGCGCACACCGGCACGTGGTACTCGGCGAGGTTGTGGTTCATGAAGCGCCCGAGCTTCGGGTCGTCCAGCGCCTCCTCGTGCGTCGCCATGCCGATGCCGAACACGATGCCGCCGATGATCTGGCTGCGCGCGGTCTTGGGGTTGAGGATGCGCCCCGCGCAGATCGCGTCCACGACCCGGGTGACGCGGAGCTGGCCCAGCGACTCGTCCACGCGCACCTCGGCGAACACGGCGGAGTGCGTGTACGACGAGTACAGCTTGGCGACCGAGGCGTCCGGCTTGATCGTCTCCTCCGCGGCCACCTCGCCCACGCCGGCGGCGGCCATCGCCTGGGCGTAGCTCATCCGCACCGCGCGGTCCGCGGCGAGCGCGATGTGCCCGCCCTCGAACACCACGTCGTCGATCCCCGCGCGGGCGAAGCGCGACCCGCCCGCCTTGCCCGCGTGCTTGAGCAGCGCGGCGCGCACGGCGTGGCAGGCGGCCTGCACCGCGGCGCCGGAGGACGCGGCGGTCCACGACCCGCCCTGCAGCGGCGCGGGCGGCAGCGTAGTGTCGCCGAGCCTGACCGTGACCGCGTCCATGCCCAGCCCGAGCGCGTCGGCGGCGATCTGCGCGAGGATGGTGTAGGTGCCGGTGCCGATGTCGGCCGTCGAGCTGGCCACCACCAGGCGCCCGTCCGACGTGAGCGTGGCCGAGGCCGAGGTCTTCATCACCTTGGCGTCCCACGCGCCCGACGCCATGCCCCAGCCGACCAGCTCGCGGCCGTCTTGCATCGAGCGCGGCTCCGGCGTGCGCCGCGCCCAGCCGAACCGCTCCGCGCCCAGGCGGTAGCCCTCGCGCAGCGCCTTGCTGGTGAAGTCCTTGCCCTCGTTCTGGTCGGCTTCCGCGTAGTTGCGCAGGCGCAGCTCCAGCGGGTCGATCTTGAGCCGGTACGACAGCTCGTCGAGCGCGCTCTCGAAGGCGAACTGCCCGGTCGGCGCTCCGGGGGCGCGCATGTCGGACGGCGTGTAGCGGTCGAGCTTGACCAGCCTGTAGTCCAGCTCGACGTTGTCGCACTGCGCGATCATGCCGCTCCAGTTGACCACGACCTCCTGGTAGTCCTCGAAGGTCGAGGTCTCCGCGATCGCCTCGTGGCGGACGGCGTTGATCACGCCGTCCTGGCGCGCGCCCAGCTCCACGGTCTGGATGGTCTCCGGCCGGTGCCCGAAGCTGAACATCTGGTCGCGCGTCAGCACCACGCGCACCGAGCGCTCGAGCTGCAACGCGGCCAGCACCGCGAGGTAGAGCTGGTACTGCGGCCGCAGCCCGCTGCCGAAGCCGCCGCCGACGTAGGGCGTGAGCACGCGCACGTCGGACTTGCCCAGGCCGAACACGCTGGTGATGTACGCCTTGGTGTTGTTCACGCCCTGGATCTTGTCGTGGACCGTGATCCTGCCGCCGCCCTCCCAGACGACGGTGGTGGCGTGCGGCTCCATCGGGTTGTGGAACTCCGCGGGCTGGTAGTACTCGCCCTCCACCCGGATCGGGCTCTCGCCGAGCACGCCGGGCGCGTCGCCGCGCGGCTTGGGCGGCGGCGTGATGCCGCTGCGCTTCTTCGGCGGCACGTACGCCGAGCCGCGCGCCGCGAACAGGTCGGTGTGCGCCTCCTCCGCCTCGTAGCTGGCGCGCACCAGCGTCGCGGCGTGGCGCGCGGCCTCGAAGCTCTCCGCGACCACGAGCGCGATCGGCTGGCCGCTGTAGACGATCCGGTCGTCGTACAGCGCGCGGAACGGCGAGCCGGGCGGGGCGACCTCGTCGCGGAACGCCGCGTCGCGCCAGGCGGTGCGCATCCGGTTGTCGTGGGTGAACACCTCGACCACGCCGGGCACCGCCTTGGCCCGCGCGATGTCGAGGCCCGCGATGCGGCCCCTGGCGATGGCGCCGGACACGACGACGCCGTGCAGCAGGCCATCCGTGTAAAACTCGCCGGCGTAGCGCGCGGCGCCGGTGACCTTGGCGCGGCCGTCGACGCGGCTCTGCGGCGTGCCGACGAAGGGCTCGATGGTGGCGGACATGGGCTGCGTCCTCTGCTGGGGCCTGAAGGAAGGCAAGGCCAGGGGCTCTGCCCCTGGACCCCGCCAAAGGCTCGCCTTTGGAAACGATTACTTAAATCATGGGATCAAAGGGTCCTCGGACCCTTTGCGGGTCTGGGCGGAGCCCAGCCTTGCTTCCCTACCGGATACGCTTCTCCGCCGCGTGCTGCGGCGTCGCGTCCGCCGCCTGCCGCAGGGCGCGCACGATCGCGCGCCGCGCCAGCTCGATCTTGAACGCGTTGTGCTCGTGCGGCACCGCCCCGCCCAGGACGCGGTCGGCGACCAGCGCGAACTGCGCGTCCGTGGGCAGCTTGCCCGCCAGCATCGCCTCCGCCGAGACGTCGCGCCACGGCTTGTGCGCCACCCCGCCCAACGCGATGCGCGCCTGCCCGACGCGGTCGCCGTCGAACTCGACCGCCGCGGCCACCGACACCAGCGCGAACGCGTAGGACGCCCGGTCGCGCAGCTTGAGGTAGGTGGTGTGCGGGCCGAAGCGCGGCGCCGGCAGATCGACGGCGGTGATGATCTCGTCACGCGCCAGCACGGTGTCGCGCTCCGGGTGCTCGCCCGGCAGCAGGTGAAAGTCGGCGAAGGCGACCGCGCGCTCCCCCGCCGGCTCCGACACCCGCACCACGGCCTCCAGCGCCGCCAGCGCCACGCACATGTCGGACGGGTGCGTGGCGATGCACGATCCGCTCGCGCCGAGGATCGCGTGCAGCCGGTTGACGCCGCCGATCGCCGGGCAGCCGGAGCCGGGCTCGCGCTTGTTGCACGGCGTGGCCGTGTCGTAGAAATAGTAGCACCGCGTGCGCTGCAGCAGGTTGCCGCCGGTCGAGGCCGCGTTGCGCAACTGCGCGGACGCCCCGGCCAGCACCGCGTCGGCGAGCAGCGGGTAGCCGCTCGCCACCCGCGCGTCGTGCGCCAGGTCGCTGTTGCGCACCAGCGCGCCGATGCGCAGGCCGCCGCCCGGCAGCGCCTCGATTCGGTCCAGCCCGGGCAGGCGCGTGATGTCGACCAGCCGCGTCGGCCGCTCCACGTCATACTTCATCAGGTCGACGAGGTTGGTGCCGCCGGCGATGAAGCGCGCGCCGGGCTCGGAGGCCACCTCGCGGATCGCTTCCGCCACGTCCGACGGCCGGGCGTAGGAGACGGGGTTCACTGTGCCGCCACCTGGGCCGCCACCTGGAGCGCCTGCTGGCCGAGCACCTGCTCGATCGCGGCGACGATGTTGGGGTAGGCGCCGCAGCGGCAGATGTTGCCGCTCATCAGCTCGCGGATCTGCGCGGCGTCGTGCGCGCGTCCCTCGGCGAGCAGCGCGGTGGCGGAGCAGAGCTGGCCCGGCGTGCAGTAGCCGCACTGGAGCGCGTCGTGGTCGATGAACGCCTGCTGGATGGGCGACAGCGTGCCGTCCGCCGCCGCCAGGCCCTCGACCGTCGTGACCTGCGCCCCGTCCTGCATCACCGCGAGGCTGAGGCAGGCGTTCACGGCCCGCCCGTCCACCAGCACGGTGCACGACCCGCACTGGCCGTGGTCGCAGCCCTTCTTGGAGCCGGTCAGCGCAAGCTCGTGGCGCAGCAGGTCGAGCAGGGTGGTCCAGGGCTCGACGGACAGCGCGTGCACGCGGCCGTTCACGGTGAGGCGGACGGGAACGCGCTGCGGCGCGGGGTCGGGAGAGGGCATCGCGGGTCCTTCCGGTGCGAAGAGGCGGGCAGGGCCACGCCGGCGCAGCAACGCGCGGAAGCGGGCGGGGTCGCAGCCTGGCACGGGACACGGTGCGGTGACGAGGGGGCGGCCCAGGGCCATGGCCGGTGGTGTCTCGGCTTGAAAGGCCAGGGCTCTGCCCTGGACCCGCCAGGGGCGAGCCGCCCCTGGACCCGGCGCAACTTAAGCGATGGACTCCAAAGGCGAGCCTTTGGCGAGGTCCAGGGGCAGAGCCCCTGGCCTTCCTCTCTGGATTTCAGACTGAGACACTACCCCACAGCCGTTATGTTTGACGTAACAAAGTCTGCCATGCGATACTGAGCTGCATGATCGAGAGCTTTCGGGACAGGAGGACCGCGGCGGTCTTCCTGGGTCGAATGCCCAAGGGATTTCCGTCCGACGTTGCTGCCGCTGCCCGCCGCAAGCTCCGGATGCTGGACGCCGCCACCCGGCTTGAGGACCTGCGGGTGCCCCCGGGCAACCGGCTGCAGGCCTTGCAGCACGATCGGCCGGCCAGCACAGCATCCGCGTCAACGACCAGTGGCGGGTGTGCTTCATCTGGTCCGACGGCGCGGCGTGCGAGGTGGAGGTCGTCGACTATCACTGAGGGCGAGGTGGCCTTCGACAGCGAGGCAGGATCATGAGCGACCTCATACACCGTGACGGCCTGGACCAGCTTGACCTGACCGATGTGGTGACGGGCGAGCGGTTGCCGCCCCTCACGCCTGGCGAGGTTCTGCGCGCGGAGTTCATGGAGCCGCTCGGGCTGTCCGCGCGTGCCGTGGCGCGCGATATCGGAGTGCCGGCGAATCGTGTCACCGGGATCATGAACGGGGAGCGCGCGATCACGGCGGAGACGGCGCTGCTGTTGGAGAAGCGGTTCGGGGCCAGTGCGGAGTTCTGGATGAACCTGCAGACCGCGCACGCGCTTGAGCGGGCGCGTATCGGGCAACAGCATCGGCAGTCCGGGTCACGCGCGGTGGGGGATTTCTGAGGTGCAGAGCTAAAGTCGAACTGATCGACGGAAGACGCCGGTTCCAGGCAGTGGGACAGAGCCCTGGCCCTGCTTCCTCCTGGCGTCCGCCCCCGCGCCCCCCACATGGCGGCCATGGACAGACACCCGCAGTTGACGCGCGCCGCCGGCCTGGACCGCCTGGCCGCGTTCTCCCCCGACGCCGGCCACGCCTACGCCTCCAGCCGCAACACCGACTTCGGCCCCGACACGGAGGGCGCGACCTCCGCCCTCTCGCCGTTCCTGCGCCGCCGCCTGCTGACCGAGCGCGAGACGGTGGCCGCGGCCCTGGCGTCGCGCGGCCCGGCGGAGGCGGACCGCTTCGTGCAGGAGGTCTTCTGGCGCAGCTACTTCAAGGGCCATCTGGAGACCCGGCCCGCGCTGTGGACCGGCTACGAGGCGCTGGTGCGCCAGGGCCAGGCGCGCCTCGCCGCGGAGTCCGGCCTGCGCCGCGTGCACGAGGACGCGGTGGCCGGGCGCACCGGGATCGACGGCTTCGACGACTGGGCGCGCGAGCTGGCGGAGCACAACTGGCTGCACAACCACGCCCGCATGTGGTTCGCCTCCATCTGGATCTTCACCCTCCGCCTGCCCTGGGCGCTGGGGGCGGCGTTCTTCATGCGCCACCTGCTCGACGGCGACCCTGCCAGCAACACCCTGTCCTGGCGCTGGGTCGCGGGCCTGCACACCCGCGGCAAGCCGTACGCGGCGCGCGCGGAGAACATCCGCCGCTTCACCGACGGCCGCTTCGACCCGCGCGGCCTGGACGAGGACCCCGTCGCCCTGGAGGAGCCGAACGAGGTCGCCGCCACGCCGCTGCCGCAGGCGGGCCGCACGCCCGACGGCGAGGTGGCGCTGCTGCTGCACCTCGACGACCTGAACCCGGAGAGCCTCGACCTCGGGCAGGCGCGGGTGGCGCGGGTCGCGGGGCTGCTGGCGCACGCCGACGGCGCGGTGCCCCGCGTCGTGACGGCGGACCGCGAGGCGATGGCGGACGCCCTGGCGCGGGCGGCGGCGCACTTCGGCTGCGCGGCCGGCGCTGCGATGACGGCGCCCGGGCAGGACGCGGACGGCGCCGCGCCGTGGGCCGGGGACTGGGGGGGCGGGCTGCCGGCGGTGGCGGCGTGGGTGCCGGTCGGGCCGAGCGCGTCGGCGCTGCCGCCCTGCACGCGGGTGCGGCGGAGCTGGGACGGCGCCGCCTGGCCGCGCGCGACCAAGGGGTTCTTCCAGGTCAAGGCGGCGATCCCGCAGGTCCTCGCGTCGGAGGGCCTCGCGGACGCCGGCGCGCAGGGCGGGCGGCGGTGAGGAGGCAGCAAGCAAGGCTGGGCTCTGCCCAGACCCGCCAGGGGCGAGCCGCCCCTGGACCGGCTTTACTTAAGTAATGGATTCCAAAGGCCTGCCTTTGGCGGATGAGGCAGAGCCTCAACCTTGCTTGCTTCGCCGGTGCCCATGACCCTCCCCGTCTCCGACCACTGCGACGGCGAGCGTTTCTTCAACCCCGGCCAGCCCGCCGGCGCTCGCGACCTGCGCGCGGTGCTGCGCTGGCGCCGGGAGGAGCGCGGCCCGCGCTGGCCGCGCCCCGTGCCGCCGGGCCCGTCCTACCCGCCCCCGCCCGCCGCCGTGCCGCCCGGCCACGCCGCCCTGAGCTTCGTCGGCCACGCGACGTTCCTGCTGCGCCTGCCCGGCCTCGTGCTGTTGACCGACCCGATCTTCTCCGAGCGCTGCTCGCCCGTGTCGTGGGCGGGGCCGCGCCGGGCGCGGCCGCCCGGCCTGGCGCTGGGCTCGCTGCCGGCGGTGGACGCGGTGCTGCTGTCGCACAACCACTACGACCACATGGACCTGCCCTCGCTGCGCCGCCTGGCCGCGCGCGGCACCCGGCGCGCCGTCACCACCCTGGGCAACGCAGAGGCGCTGCGCCGCTGCGGCTTCACCGACGTCCAGGCCCTGGACTGGTGGGAGAGCGCGACGCTCGGCGACGTGCGCGTCACCGCCACGCCCGCGCGCCACTTCAGCCGCCGCGGCTTCTCGGACACCAACCGCTCGCTGTGGGCCGGCTTCATGCTGGAGACCCCCGCCGGGCCGGGAGGCCGCGTGCTGTTCGCGGGCGACTCCGGCGCCGGGCCGCACTGGGGCGAGATCCGCGAGCGCCTGGGCGCGCCCGGCCTGGCCCTGCTGCCGATCGGCGCGTACGAGCCGCGCTGGTTCATGGCGCCGGTGCACATGGACCCGGCCGAAGCGGTTGACGCGCACCGGGCGCTGGGCGCGCGGCGCTCGGTGGGGATGCACTTCGGCACGTTCCAGCTCACCGACGAGGCGATCGACGCTCCGACCCGCGCGCTGGCGGCGCTGGGCGAGCCGGGGTTCGACACGCTGGGCTTCGGGGAGACGCAGGTGGTCGCGCTGGGGGCGTGAGCCGGCGGGCTCCACGGACCGGGCAGGAAGCAAGGCCGGGCTCTCCCTCCGCTGCCCATTCCAACAGCCCAAGAGGGCTGTCGGAACCTTTGGGCAGCTCCGCCCGGACCCGCCAGGGGCGAGTCGCCCCTGGACCGGCCTTGCTTAGGTAGCGGATTCCAAAGGCCTGCCTTTGGCGGATGAGGCAGAGCCTCAACCTTGCCTTGCCTGCTTCCTGCGGCCACGCAGCCCGGAGGTCAGCCCGGCCGCGGCGGTGCGGTGTTGGCAGGTTTCAGCGGATCGGTGTCCCAGCGCTTCGCGAGAAGGTCCACCGCACACACGTCGGCGAGGTCGTGCGCCCGCACGTAGGTTCTCACGCGTTGCAGGTAGTCGGGGCGGTCCGGCCCGACGAAGTTCCAGTCGGGCGGCTCGAAGGTGCCGAAGCCGTTCAGCGTCGGCAGGCGGAACCATTCGGACAGCATCATGCCGTCCACGTTGTGGCTGTAGACCGCGTCCACCTCCGGGGGGAGGTCGACGTTGGCGCGCGCGCGCGAGACGAAGAAGGAGCGGCAGGAGGGCGGCGGCGCCGGGATGGACCGCAGCCGCGCCAGCTCGGCGGGGCGGTCGAGGGCGACAGGCTGCTGCACCGTGATCTGCTCGGCCACCAGCACCAGGGCGAGGATCGCGGCCAGCGGCCTGGGCGCCTGCGCTCCCTGCCTCGCCAGGTACGCGGTCGCGATGGCGATCACCGGGGCCGCCAGGAAGAGCTGGTAGCGTGCCACCACCCGCAGCCCCGCGGCGCCGGGGACGAGGTCGAACACGGCCACCCAGGCACTCCAGTCGCTGATCCGCAGCGTCAGCAGCCATGTCAGGACGGCGGTGGCCGCGAGCAGGCGCTCCCGGCGGCGCGCGGCCTGGCCGCCCGGAGCCTGGCCGCCCGGAGCCTGGCCGCGGACGCACAGGCTCGCGCAGGCCAGCACGAACACGACGAGCAGGAGCAGCGTCAGCCCCGTGGTGTGCTCGCTGTAGCGCGGCAGCTCCGGCCTGAAGTAGCCGTTGAGCAGCGCGTCCAGCCGCGCGAGCAGCAGGTTGCCGTCCCCCACGTGGATCAGGTCGAGCGGCTGTACCGTGTAGGAGAGCACCTCCGCGAACGGGTGCATGCCCGTCATCCTGGCCTTGGGCAGGTACAGCGCCAGGAACGGCACGATGCCCGCGGCGAACACCGAGGCGACGGCCGCCACGCCGGCCCAGCCCCGCCCCGGCAGCGTCCGCACGCCGCGAAGCGCCGCCCCCGGGCTGGAGAGCACGCCGAGGAGCGTGGCGCAGGACAGGAAGAACAGGGTGAACCAGGCCATGTAGTAGGCCGTCACCAGCCACGCGGACATCAGCAGGGCGGCGAGCGATCCCCAGGGCACGAAGCGCCGGTAGGCCCCGGCGGCGAACGCCTCCGCCGCGTTGCAGGCCAGCCAGGCGAACAGCGGCACGAAGCCGACGGAGAGGAGCTGGGCGTGGTTGGCGCGCATCGCCATCGTGCAGCTCAGCGTGAACAGCACGGCGCCGAGCAGCGACCACCACGGGCCCAGCGCCAGGCTGCGCCGCAGGAAGAGGTGGAAGGCCGCGAAGGCGACGACGCGGAGCAGGACGTTGACAAGCTCGGAGCCGAGGAACGGGTCCGCCCCGCACAGCCTGAGCAGCGAGTACGGCAGCCCGTAGAGGAAGTAGCCGTCGTTGAAGCCCAGGGTGCCCATGTAGGGATAGTAGTAGAAACCCGTCGACCACGACGAGTGGCCGCGCAGGACGTTGTACCAGTGCTCCAGTATGGTCATCTCTATGATGGTGTCGGTCCTGGACCCGAACAGCAGGTCGAAGCCCGACGACAGTTGTTCCCGGAAGAACATGGCCACGCTCAGGGCCAGGCAGGTCAGGTAGCAGGCTCCATGCAGGAAGCCGCCGCGCGGGCCGGAGCCTGCGCGGCCCGGGTGTCTCTTGGCCTGAACGTGCATGGTCCCTCTCGATGCCGGAGCCCGCTACGGACCGGTGCCGGCGGCTTGCGACATCGACCTGTCAGGCAGCAAGCAAGGCCGGGCTCCGCCCAGACCCGCCAGGGGGGAGGCCCCCCCTGGACCGGCTTCTTCTGAGTAATGGATTCCAAAGGCCGGCCTTTGGCGGAGTTTGCGGCGGAGCCTCAACCTTGCCTGCCTGTCTGCTCGTGCCCGGAGGTCGCGACGCCGGGCAGGCGCAGGTAGGCGAGGCGCTTGGCCTCGCGGCGCCCCCGCGCGACGCTGTCCAGGATCAGCCCGCACGCCAGCGCCAGGAACGACAGCAGCGCCAGCCCGGTGGACAGCACCGCCGTCGGCAGGCGCGGCACCAGCCCGGTGCGCAGGAAGGTCGCGACCACCGGCAGCGCCAGCAGCACCGCCAGCCCCAGCAGCAGCCCCGCGGCGGACGCGAAGAACGCCAGCGGCCGCTCCTCCTTCACCAGCACGACGATGGTGCGCAGGATGCGCAGGCCGTCGCTGTACGTGCGCAGCTTGGACTCCGAGCCGGGCGCGCGCTCTCGGTAGGCAGAGGGGTGCTCGCCCACCGGCATGCGCAGGGCGAGCGCGTGCACGCTGAACTCGGTCTCCGTCTCGAACCCGGTGGCCAGCGCCGGGAACGACTTGACGAAGCGGCGCGAGAACACCCGGTAGCCGGACAGCATGTCGGTGATCTCGCGCCCGAACAGCCGCGCCACCAGGCCGCTGAGCACGGCGTTGCCGAGGCGGTGGCCGGGGCGGTAGGCCGCCGCCGCCTCGTCCACCCGGGTCGCGTTGACCATGTCGAGCCCGTCGTCGACCAGCAGGCGCACCATCGCCGGCGCGGTGCCCGCGTCGTAGGTGCCGTCGCCGTCGACCAGCACGTAGACGTCGGCCTCGACGTCGGCGAACATGCGCCGCACCACGCTGCCCTTGCCCGGCCGGGTCTCGCGACGCACCACGGCGCCCGCCGCGCGCGCCGCCGCCGCGGTGCCGTCGGTGGAGTTGTTGTCGTAGACGTAGAGCGTGGCGCCGGGCAGGTGACGCGCGAAATCGCGCACCACGCCGGCGATCGCCGCGACCTCGTTGTGGCAAGGTATCAATACGGCGATGCGCGGGCCGGCCGCGCGGGGCGGCGCGTCGGAGTCGGAGGCGAGCGCGGCGCGGGGGGACGGGGTCTGCACGGCCCCTTGTCGCCCACCTCGCCCCGCGTGGCCAGGGGACGGCGGCCGGCGAGGCAAGCAAGGTTGAGGCTCTGCCTCAAACTCCGCCAAAGGCTCGCCTTTGGAATCCATTACTTAAGAAAAGCCGGTCCAGGGGGGCCTCCCCCTGGCGGGTCTGGGCGGAGCTGGCCAAAGGTTCCGACGGCCCGCTTGGGCCGTTGGAACGGCCAGCGGAGGGGGAGCCCAGCCTTGCTTTCTTCCTGACCGGCCGATGTCGTGGGAGGCACAGCAACAGGCTCCCCATGCTCCAGTCCTCCGCCCCGCTGATCCTCGCCAGCGCCAGCGCCACCCGCCTGGCCCTGCTGCACGCCGCCGGCCTGCGCGCCACCGCCCGCCCCGTCCCCATCGACGAGGCCGCCGTGAAGCAGGCCGCCCGCGCCGGGGGCGCCGCCGCGTCGGAGACCGCCGCCCTGCTCGCCCTCCTCAAGGCCCGCAGCGCCCACGCCGCCGGCCCCGCGGCGGCGGGCGCCCTGGTGGTCGGCGCCGACCAGCTCCTGACCTGCGGCGGGGCCTGGTTCGACAAGCCCGCCACCCGGGCCGAGGCCCGCGACCACCTGCAACGCCTGCGCGGCCGCACCCAACACCCTGCACACCGCGGTCGCCTGCCTGTGCGACGGCGCCGAGGTCTGGCGCCACGTCGCCACCCCGCGCCTCGCCATGCGCGCCTTTTCCGACGCCGTCCTCGACGCATACCTCGACGCCGAGGGCGACGCCGTGCTGTCCAGCGTCGGCGCCTACCGCCTCGAAGGCCCCGGCCTGCAGCTCTTCGACCGCATCGACGGCGAGCACGGCGCGATCCTCGGCCTGCCCATGCTCCCCCTGCTCGGCTTCTTGCGCCAGCACGGCATCCTGCCGGACTGAGGGCGGAGGCGGCAGGCAAGGCCAGGGCTCTGCCCCATGCCTGAAAGCGGGGACCCGCCAGGGGGAAGCCCCCCTGGACCAGCTTTACTTAAGTAATGGATTCCAAAGGCCTGCCTTTGGCGGAGTTTGAGGCAGAGCCTCAACCTTGCTTCCTGCCGCTAGGTCGCCCGCCCCGCCCGCCACATCCGGTGCGCCTCGCGGCACACCGCCCCCCACGCGGCCATCGACGCGACCGCCTCGCGCCCGCTGGCCAGCCGGTCGACCCAGCCGCGCATCAGGCCGTCCCCAAGCCATTCGACCTCCCCCGGCGCGCGCCCGTCGGCCGCCGCGCCGACCCAGAGCAGCGTGGCGTCGCCGTGGCGGCGCAGCGCGGCGAGCAGCCGCTCCACCAGCGCCGGGTCGGCGGGCGCGTCCTCGTCGCACAACACCAGGATCTTCCCGCCGCCCGCCAGCGTCTCGTAGAACCGCCGCACCAGGTAGGGCAGGCGCGCCAGCTCCTGCCGCTCCAGCGCCCCGGCCTCGGCCTGCCCGTCGTGCCGCCCGGTGTGCCACGCGAAGCCGTGCACCCGGTCCACCAGCGCGTACTCGCGCGTCTGCGCGTCGAGCGCCAGCGCGGCCCGCCCGTCGAGGGACGCGGCGTGGAAGTCGCCCTCCAGCGCCGCCAGCAGCCCGCCGGTCGGCGTGGCGGCGAAGCGGAACAGCCCCAGCGGCTCGGCGCCGTAGTGGCGCTGCACCAGGCCCAGCGCGCAGCCCGGCCCCAGGCTCTCGAAGTCGAGCACCAGCCTGTGCATCGCCAGGCCGTCGCCGTCCCGCGGCGGAGCGAGGACCGCCGCGCGACCCGCCCCTTCCTCGCGCTCCGCCGCGTCGCGTTCCGCCGCGTCGCGTTCCGCCGCGTCGCGTTCCGCGGGGTCCGCCTGCGAGGCCCGCTCGGTCAGCAGCGACAGCCGCAGGGCCAGGGCGTGGAACGACATCACCCGCTGGTCGCCCTCGCCGCCGCTCAGCTCCGCGGGCGCCCAGCCGTCTGGGTGCGCCAGGACCAGCGTGCTCTCCGCCGGCCCGCCGAGCACCGACCAGGGCACCCAGCACTGCACCACCGCGTCGCCGTGCAGCACCTGGTTGCACACGACGGCCCCGTTCACCCGCACCGACAGCCGCTGGAGGTCGTGCCGCCCGGGGGCGAGCAGGCTTTGCAGCTCCAGCGCCAGCAGGTAGTCGCCGGGCCGCTCCGGCCGCGGCAGGACCAGCGTGCTCTGCGCCCCGGTCATCCAGGCGCCGATGCCCTCGGGCGGCGACCAGCCGGCGCCCATGTAGGCCGAGCTGCCGCCGTCGTGGCTGAACTTGATCTCCAGGTCCTCGGCCATGCGACGAGCCTTCAGCCGCACGCGCGGCGTTCGAGGGAGGCGGCGGGCGCTCCGCCCTGACCCGCCGAAGCTGCCTCTTCAAGCATGAAGGCCCCCCGGAAACCCATCCCCTAAACAGATGGATTCCGAAGGCCTGCGTTTGGCGGAGTTCGAGGCCCATGCCTGGAGACGGGGCCTCAACCCTGCCTGCCTGTCCGTCGTGCGGCCCGCGGCGAACCGACCCGCCCCGTCCTGCGGGAGTGTTGCCGACCCGGAGGATAGGCCTATGCTGCGGCGCACCAGGAACGAGGCGGGCCGGATCGCCGCCCGACCGCCGCTGGCCGGGCGGCCCGACTCGCAGACACCCCCGCGGACACCCAGGTACGTCGCCACGATGCACGATGCCGCCTCCCCCAGCCACGGGCTCAGCCTGCGCCTCAACGGCCGCCGCGTGCTGGTCGCCGCCGCGGGCGAGGCCACGCCGGCGCTGGTGCGGCTCGCGCTGCGCGCCGGAGCGCAGGTGACGGTGTGCGGCGGCCCTGCCCTGCCCGCCGACGCGGCCCACCCCCGGCTGCGCCGCGACGACCGGGCGCCGTGCCTCGACGGCCTGCGCCTCTGCCTGACCGCGGACGCGGCGCTCGCCGGGCGGGCGCGCGCCGCCGGGGTGCTGTGCGCCGTGCCCGGGCGCCCGGACCTGTCCGATGTCGCCGGCCCCTGGGACGATGCCGCGCCCGCCACGGACGCCCCCGCCACGGACGCTCCCGCCATGGACGCCCCCGCCACGGACGCCGGCGCCCTGCCCGCCCCGTCCCGCCCGCGCGCCCCCGGCCGCGCCAGCCTGGTCGGCGCCGGGCCGGGCGACCCCGCGCTGCTCACCCTGCGCGCGCTGCAGGTGCTCGCCACCGCCGACCTCGTGCTGCACGACCGCCTCGTCGGCCCGGAGGTCCTGGCGCTGGCGCCCGCGCACGCGCGCCGCGTCGACGTCGGCAAGCGCTGCGGCCGCCACGTCATGACCCAGGCCGCCATCAACCGCCTGCTGGTGCGCGAGGCGCTGGCCGGCGCCCACGTCGTAAGGCTCAAGGGCGGCGACCCGTTCATCTTCGGCCGCGGCGGCGAGGAGCTGGACTGCCTGCGCGACGCCGGCCTCGACGTCGAGGTCGTCCCCGGCGTCACCGCCGCCTGCGCCGCCGCCGCCCGCCTCGGCATCCCGCTCACCCACCGCGACGTGTCGCGCTCGCTCCACCTGGTCACCGGCCACGGCAGCGACAACGAGATCCCCGCGCTGGACTGGGGCGCGCTCGCCGCCACCCGCGGCACGCTCGCCCTCTACATGAGCACCCGCACCCTGGACGGCGTCGCGGCGCGCCTGATCGCCGGCGGCATGAGCCCCGCCACCCCGGCCGTCGCGGTGGAGAACGTCTCGCTGCCCGGCGAGCGCGTGCGGCTCGCCACCCTGGCGACGCTGCCGGGGGTGCTCGCGGGCGATCCGGGGGAAGGGCCGACCCTGGTGATCGTCGGCGAGGTCGTGGCCCGGGTCAGGGCGGGGGCGCTGCGGGCGGCGTAGGGAAGGCCAGGGCCCGGGGCCGGGCCACCTGGCCAGGATCGTGCGCGGCGTCCCCTCGAAGCCGAGCCGCTCGTGGAATGCCACCGCCCGGGTGTTGGAGGGCCGCACCATGAGCTGGACCTTGGCCACGCCACGATCGTCCAACCATGCCTCCGCGGCCCGCACCATGCGCCGTCCCACGCCGCTCCCGCGCGAGCCCGGGTCGGACGCGACGTACTAGGGTCTGCGACTGAACTCGTCGATGCGCAGGTCGATGGGCGTTGCGGCCCCGGTCTTTCAGCCGAGAGAACGCGGTCTCGACGGGGTGCCGACGGGCATGTCCCAGGGTGGCGGGTTCACCATGCCCAGCCTGGGCGGGGTGGGCACGGTGCGGCCCTGGCTCGGCAAGGCGGCGCGCAGCGGGGCCGAGATGGTGCCGCGGCCCAGGGCTGCATCACGGGCGCGATGCCAGACACCAGCGCCGGGGCATGGCGCAGGTCGGAGTGCTGCCCTGGGCTGGCGATCAGCCGCAGCAGCCGGCCCGTGCCCTCGGCGCAGGCGTGCGGTTTGGAGCACAGGCCGCAGCAGGCTGCGCCCGTGCCCTCGGCCGCAGCCGTGCCGCGGCGTGCGCCGCTGGCGGCGCGCCGGGCCTTGCACGTCGTGCCGTCGAGCAGCGCCAGCCCGTCCGCGGGCACGGCCGAGCGCATAGCCTCGAACACGAGCTCCCCGCCAGCGGCAGCAGGCACCAGCGGTGATGCACGCCGGGCCACGCGCCCGGATCGTCCGGCAGGTCGCGCCATGGCGCGCCCGTGCGGCCGATGCACGGCCCGGCCTCGACGAGGCGGGGCCGCGCCGCCTCGTGGCGCTTCCAGGCGCGCGGGACCTGCCGCATCGTCAGCCTCGGCGATGTCCGCCGGGCGTCGTCCAGGCTGGTCCTGGTCAGGACCCGTGCGGCTCCGCAAGCTTCGAGCACCCCCGGGACCGCACGGCCAGAGACCCGATCGACCCAAAAGCCGTTGAGGATGACCGGTCGGGACAGGAAGCAAGGTTGAGGCTCTGCCTCAAACTCCGCCAAAGGCAGGCCTTTGGAATCCGATACTTGAGTCAAGGATCAAAGGGTCCTCGGACCCTTCGCGGGTCCGGGCGTGGCTGACCAAAGGTTCCGATGGCCCGCCTGGGCCATTGGAACGGGCAGCGGAGGCGGAGCCCGGTCTTGCCTTTCTTGACCGGTCACGATCAACGATCGTTGGTATCGGCCCAAAAGCCGCCAGCCCGCAAATTCAGTCACAGGGCCTAGTACGCCATGAGATCTCTGACGTCCCGCCTTCTGGTGCTCTGGGCGATGTCGCTCATGGCATGTGTCGCCGTCGGGCTGCTTCTGCTGCAGCTCTATGCGCAGTCCACCCAGGCCCAGATCCAGAGAGCGGAGGCGATGGTGAGCGGCTCCTGCAGCATGATCCGGGACCGCTACCAGTTCTACGTTTCCGGCTGGGAAGGCGGCAGCGTCGACCAGGACACGCGGGCCGGCCTCACCGCCGTCGTGATCTTCGCCCTGCGCAGCCAGCAGGGGATCGAGGGAGGGCTGTGGCAGGACGGCGACGGATCCGTCGCCTATGCCTATCCGACTTACCAAGGCGCCGGCCCGAAGACGGATGTGCCCGCAGCCGAATTGATCCGCATCGCCGCCGTCAACCGCGCCGCGCGGCAGGAGGAACAGCCGGTGGTGCAGCGCGGGTCGGCCGGCGCCGAGACTCTCCTGCTCGCCGCCTGCCCCATCGCGGGCCCGCTCCCCGATCTGACCGCGTGGACGATGACCCGGGTCAGGGCCGTCGCCGGCCTGGCGTCGCTGCAGTGGGGCCTTGGTGTTCTTCTCGCCCTGGTCGCCGGAATGTCGCTCTGGCTCACACGCCTGGTCGTCACCTGGACGCGGAGCCTGCGCGCCATCGAGACCACGCTGCGCGCCCACAGGGCCGGCCTGCTGCCCGAGCTCAGGCCGACCGGGGAGCGGGAACTCGATCGCATCGTCCTCGCGCTCAACGAGACCGGCCGGCACCTGGCGGAGGCGCGCGAGCGGTCCGAGCAGCTGGCGCGGCAGGTCGCGATGTCCGAGCGCCTCGCGGCCCTGGGGCGGATCGCCGCCGGCGTGGCCCACGAGATCCGCAATCCGATCGCCGCGATGCGCATCAAGGCCGAGAATGCCAGGCGCGGCGACGACGAGCGGCGGCTGCGTGCGCTCGACGTCATCCTGGGGCAGATCGGGCGACTCGACCACCTGGTCTCGGATCTGCTCGACATGACGCAGCGTCGGCAGCCGCATCCGCGCGACGTCAGCCTGCCCGACGCGCTGGAGGATATCGTCTCGCAGTACCGCGACCAGGCGGACGCCGCCGGCGTCGGGCTGCGCGCCGAGGGCGTGCAGGGCCGGGCGCGCCTGGACCCGGAGCTGCTGGGCCGCGCGCTCGGCAACCTGGTGCTGAACGCCGTGCAGCACACGCCGGCCGGCGGCGAGGTCGTCGTCACCGCGGCGGCGGACGGGCGGCGGCTGAGGCTGGTGGTGACCGACGGCGGGCCCGGTGTGGCACCCGAGCTGTGCGAGACGCTGTTCGAGCCTTTCGTGACCGGGCGTGCCGCCGGCACCGGGCTCGGCCTGCCGATCGCGCGCGAGTGCGTCGGTGCCATGGGCGGCTGCCTGACGCTGCTGGCTGCCTCGGAGGGTGGCGCGCGCTTTCTCGTCGATCTGCCGCTGGAGGCGTGATGGCCAGGGTCCTGATCGTCGATGACGACGCGGCGCTGCGCGAAGGGCTGGGGGAGGCGGTCGGCGACCTCGGCCATGTCGTGATCGAGGCCGCGGACGGCCACGCCGCGCTCGACGCCCTGGCCGAGGGCGGCGTCGACGCGGTGCTGCTCGACCTGCGCATGCCCGGGCTCGACGGCATGGAAGTGCTGCGCCGGATGCGCGCGCGGCCGCTGCGGCCGCCGGTGGCGATCCTGACCGCGGTGGCGACGGCCGAGAACACCATCGAGGCGATGCGGCTCGGCGCTGTGGACCACCTCACCAAGCCGATCGGGCGGGACGACCTCGCCGACGTGCTGGCGCGCATGCTGCAGCACGCGCCCGGCCCGGCACCCGAGGCCGGACCCGCGGCCGGGGCGTTCATCGGTTCGAGCGCCGCGATGCGCACGGTGCAGAAGGCGATCGGCCTGCTCGCGGACGGCACCGCCTCGGTGCTGATCACCGGGGAGACCGGGACCGGCAAGGAGGTGGTCGCGCGCTCGATCCACCAGCATGGCCGCCGCGCCGCCCACCCGTTCGTGGCGATCAACTGCGCCGCCATCCCGGCCGAGCTGCTGGAGAGCCAGCTCTTCGGCCACGCGCGGGGCGCGTTCACCGGCGCCGTCGCGGACCGCGTCGGCTCGTTCCGCGAGGCGGACCGCGGCACGCTGTTCCTCGACGAGGTCGGCGACATGACCCTCGCCATGCAGGCCAAGCTTCTGCGCGTGCTGCAGGAGCGCACGGTCAGCCCGGTCGGCGGCAGGCCCGTGGCCATCGACGTGCGGATTATCTCGGCGACGCACCGCGATCTCGCGGAGGCGGTCCGCGACGGCAGCTTTCGCGAGGACCTGTTCTATCGCCTCGGGGTGGTTCCGGTGGCGCTGCCGCCCCTGCGCGAGCGGCTGGCCGACCTTCTCCCGCTTGCCGAGCATTTCCTGGCCCTGGCCTCGCCGGGGGAGCCGGCGAAGCGCCTGTCGCCCGACGCGGCGGCCCTGCTTCTCGCCCACGCCTGGCCGGGCAACGTCCGCGAACTGCGCAACGCGATGGAGCGTGTCGCGGCCATGGTCAGGCAGCCGGTCATCGACGCGTCCGGGCTCGGCTTCCTCGCGCCGAACCAGGCGCCGCCCGGGACGGACTGGCTGGGAGGCGATCTGCCGGCGGCCGTGGCACGGCTGGAGGCGGAGATGATCCGGCGCGCCCTGAAGGCGTGCGGCGGCAACCGGACGGACGCGGCCCGCCGCCTCGGCATCAACCGGCAGCTGCTCTACGAGAAGCTCCGTCGCCATGGGCTGGCCACCTCGTAGGTGTCCGGATTCCCGACGCGCGTGTCAGGGTTCCTGACCGACGCCCCACAACCGACTCAGGAATAGCGAGCGGTTCCATACGTCTAGCCTGTGGCACGCCGGATGCTCCAAGGCCTGCGACCTCGCGACACGGGGATCACGGGAGGGAGTGCCACATGGCTTCGCGGAAAAGGTTGCTGCTGACGGCCGGTGCGGTCGGTCTTCTCGGCGGGGGGCTGGCCTGCGCGCAGACGAGCTCTCCCTACGATGCCCGGCAGATGCCCGGGATGAAGGGGGTGGTCGCCCAGTACGACCTGACCCCTCGCGGCGACGTCGACGGGCTGATCCTGCAGGACGGCACCGAGGTGCACCTGCCGCCACACCTCTCGACCGAGCTGGCCGCCCTGGTGCGGCCGGGCAGCGCGGTGACGATCCACGGCCTGCATGCCAGGGTGCTGCCGCTGGTGCAGGCGATGTCGATCACCGACGACGCCAGCGGCAGGACGGTGAGCGACAATGGTCCGGGCGGTGGCCCGGGCGCGCGACCGCCGAGGCCGCCCGGTCCGCCCGGTCCGCCCGGTCCGCGTGACGAGGGCCAGCCGCTCGAAGCCCAGGGCACGGTCAGGATGCAGCTGCACGGGCCGCGCGGGGACTTCAACGGCGTGCTGCTGGACAACGGGGCGATGATCCACCTGCCGCCGCCCGAGGCCGCGCGTCTCGCCACGGACCTCGCGGTCGGAAAGCCTGTCTCCGTCGCTGGCTTCGGGGTGCGGAACTCGCTGGGTCAGTCCATCGAAGCCCGCCGGATCGGTGCCAGCAAGGACAAGATGGCGCAGATCGCGGCGCCTCCGCCTCCTCCCGGCGGACCCCGCGGCCGTCCGCCCGCGCCCCCGCCCGGCGGTCCGGATGATGCGGCGCCTCAGCCAACCGGCGGCCCCGGCCTGCAGCCCCGCGGCCCCCTGGCGCCGCCGGACGGATCGCCGGCTGCTCCTCCCGACGCCAATCCCTGAAACCATCCAAGGAACCACGTCATGCATCGGCTCGATCCCGACTTCCTGCCGCTGATCCGCGGCGCACACGCACGCTTCACGCCTGCGTCCAGGTCGTAGGCCAGGGCGCGCCGGGAGAACTTCGCCCCGCCCGGTGCGTCATGCCGTTCCTGCAAAGATACGGGTCAGAACAGGAATAAGGCGTCCTGCCTTTTTCAGAGATCTGCATGAAAGCGGTAAATGGCCATCCGGCACGATCCACCTACAGACATTCTGACATGGCTCCACATCGGTGACTTGCACGCTACCATCGAGGATCGGGAAAGCCTGCTGGCGTTGCAGGAGATCGTCGAGCAGGTCAGCTTGAACTTCAGGGACAAGCTCGATTTCGTGTATCTTCCTGGAGACGTTGCGGATCAGGGAACCGCGCCCCAATACGAGCTCGTGCGGCAGGTGCTGGATCGCCTGCGGCGACCGGTGCGGATCGTCCCCGGCGACCACGATTTCGAGCCACGCAACCTGGACGCTTTCCATGCGACATTGGGGGCAGGTCCGCTTCCGGCTGCGGACACGATCTCGGGCCATCGCTGCCTGTTCCTCGACATCGTGTCCGCCGGGCAGGGTGGCCCGGACTTCCGCCTCGGCGAGAGCCAGTTCTCCTGGCTCGAAGCCGAGCTTGGGCGTGCCGACGCATGCGAGCAGCCGGTCGCGCTGTTCATGCACAGCTACCCCGCCGACCTGGGACCCGATGCGGCGCGGCTCCGGCAGCTGCTCGATCGCCATCCTGCCGCGATGATCGACATGGGACACACCCACTACAACGAGCTCGGCAACGACGGCCGGACGATCTACGCCGTCACCCGATCCACCGCGCAGGTCGAGGAAGGACCCGTGGGCTTTTCGGTCAGCGCCATCGACGCCGGCTCGGTGAGCTGGCGCTTCAGGCCGCTGGACAGCCCGTGGCCCTTCGTCCTGATCACGGCGCCCGCCGACCGGCGCCTGGCGACCGGCCTTTCCGGCGCGGCGCATGGAGCCACCACGATCCGGGCACGGGTGTGGGACGCTGTCGCTGTCACCCGGGTCGTGTGCTCGGTCGACGGCGATGCCCCGATCGCCATGCAGTTCCACGATGAGGTCTGGTCATGCCCCTGGGTTCCTTCGGGCCAGGGCGAACGCCGCATCACCGTGCGGGCGGAGACCGCGTCCGGCACCGTGGGCGAGGACGCCATCGCGGCTGTCGTTGGCGGCCCCGACGATGCGGCCCGGCCTGTGCGTCGGTCGCCTGGAAGCGACGCGACCACGATCGGTGCCTGGGAGGACCGGCACGTCCTCGGCACCCGGCTCGGACCGAACCGCAACGGGCGCAAGTGGTGACCCCGGGCAACGGCCGCCCCGCCTCACCCGCCGCCCCCCTCGCAGAGACAACCCGACCTTGCACCAGAACCTGCTGATCTGGGCGATCGTCGCCGTGGCGACCGCCGCCGTCATCACGCGCCCCCTCAAGCTTCCGGAGGCGATCTGGGCGGTGGCGGGCGCCGCGCTCCTGACGGTTCCGGGCTTGCTGCCCTGGCGCGACGCCCTTCGCGCCGTGGGCAAGGGCGTCGACGTCTACCTGTTCCTCACCGGCATGATGCTGCTCTCCGAGATCGCCCGGCGGGAGGGCCTGTTCGACTGGCTCGCCGCCTTCGCCGCCCGCCGCGCGAACGGCTCGGCGCCGCGGCTGTTCCTGCTGATCTACGCCGTGGGCACCGTGGTCACCGCGTTCCTGTCCAACGACGCCGCCGCGGTCGTGCTGACACCCGCCGTGCTCGCCGCCACCAGGGCGGCCGACGTGAAGGACCCGCTGCCCTACCTGTTCGTCTGCGCCTTCATCGCCAACGCGGCGAGCTTCATCCTGCCGATCTCCAACCCGGCGAACCTGGTGCTCTACGCCAGCAGGACGCCGCCGCTGCCGACCTGGCTGGCGCATTTCGCCCTGCCCTCGCTGCTCTCCGTCGTCGCCACCTACGCGGCGCTGCGCGTCACGCAGCGCGCGTCCCTGACCGAGCCGATCTCCACCGGCATCGAGCAGCCGGCGCTCTCGGGTGGCGGCCGCATCGCGGCGGCGGGCATCGGCCTGACCGCGGTCGTGCTGCTGGTCTCCTCCGGCCTCGACATCCAGCTCGGGTTGCCGACCGCGGTCGCAGGCGCCGCCACCACCTGCGCCGTGCTCGGCTTCAGGCGCGAGGCACCCTGGGAGGTGGTGCGCGGCGTCTCCTGGGCCGTGCTGCCGCTGGTCGCCGGGCTGTTCGTGCTGGTGGAAGGCCTCGGCCACACAGGCGTGCTGAGGCGGCTCGCCGACGGGCTGCACGATGCGGCGCAGGGCGGAGCCCAGGCGACGGCATGGGGCGCGGGCGTCCTCATCGCCCTCGTCTCGAACCTGACGAACAACCTGCCGGCCGGGCTGATCGCCGCCGATGCCGTCGCCCAGGCCAAGCCGCCACAGGCGGTGACCGACGCCCTGCTGGTCGGCGTCGACCTCGGGCCGAACCTGTCGGTCACCGGCTCGCTGGCCACCATCCTGTGGCTCGCCGCGCTGCGCCGCGACGGCCAGGAAGTCGGCTTCGGCCGGTTCCTCAAGCTCGGGGCGATGGTGATGCCGCCCGCCCTGCTGCTCGCCCTCGCCGGCCTGCTCCTGGTCGGCTGACCCTCAACCCCACCGAAAGGTTCCCCGATGAGCGCAGCCTGGCTCTACCCCTTCATCCTGTTCGCCGGCGTGCTGCAGGCCGCCGGCAACTCCATGAACGGCCAGCTCAACAAGTCGATGAGCAACCCCTGGCTGGCCGCCACCGTCTCGTTCGGCCTGATCGTGTTCGTCTTCGCCGCCCTGTTCGCCATCATGCCCCGCCCGCTGCCCACCGCGCAGGGCATTGCCGACATGCCATGGTGGGCGCCGGTCGGCGGGCTTACCGGCGCGGTCGCGGTGTTCGCGGGGCTGCTGTTCGTCAACAGGATCGGCGCCGGGCCGTTCAACGGGCTGCTGATCACCGCCAACATCCTGTTCTCGCTGGCCATCGACCACTTCGGCCTGCTGAACATGGAGGTCCACGCCCTCAACCTCTGGCGCGTGCTCGGCGGCGCCCTCATGGTCGCCGGCATCGCCCTGATCGCCATCTTCTGATGCCGTCAGGGCAGGCGGGCAACGACGTCCCGGCGAGCCGGTGTGCCCGGCCATCTGACGTGCGCAACGTCCTGCTCGCCGACGTGCGTGGGGCGCCTGGACCGTTCCCCGACGTGTTCCTGGTCACCGAGCGGCGCCGGACGCAGTCGAGCGTCGGGCGGACGACCACGATCGCCGGCCTGCCCGGCTTGCTGGTGCAGGCCCCGATCGGCGGCGTCATCGACTCGACCTGGTCTTCGCCCTTCGAACTGATCCGGAGCCAACGGGAGTTTTTCGGGCACCGTGAACCCTGAGGAAGGGGTGCCATAAAGCGGAAAACAGAAGCTGCTCGGCGCTACAATCACCCTGCGGCTATCTGGGGTCAGAAGTCACGAAAGCCGTTTGTCAATTGGCTTGCACAGCACTGGTCGCCGCGCTGTGATTATATTCATAAAATTGCAATTCTTCCTGGACCTGATTGGCGAAATGTGCCCGTCATGCGTCTTGCGCCCCGGTTGTAATTGACTGACGCCCGTCAGCAGCGCTTTGTCCACCCACGCCGGAGTGAGTCGACACCCACCTGATCCAAGTGGCTAGCATCGCCGTCCAGCGTGAGGCGATGGGCCCGCCCCTCGCCCGGTGCGAGCGGCGCCTGGCGAGACAGGTCGGAATGGGACTTCGCGTGTCTGAGGTTGCCCGAACAACGGATGGATGACACATCATGGCCCAGTGGACCGCCCCCGACCACCACATCCTCGTGCCGAATACCTCGTCCGACGCGCCCGAACGGATGTCGGCATTCGATCCGGACCCGGTTGCCGCAGCATCCGTGGCAGTACCGATGTCGATCCCGATCGATGGCGGCACGTTCGGCAGCGGCCCGGACACGCTGGTGGTGACGCTGGCCGAGGACGCCTTCCAGGGCAACGCCCAGGCCAACATCGCCATCGACGGCACCACGCTGACCGCTCAACCCGTCACCGTCACCGCCCTGAAGGGTGCGGGGCAGAGCGAGGCCTTCACCTTCAAGGGCAGCTTCGGCTCCGGCGCGCACGACCTCGGCGTGAGCTTCCTCAACGACGCCTACGGCGGCACGCCCACCGCCGATCGCAACCTCTACGTGAACGGGGCGAGCTACGACGGGTTTTCCACCCGTCCAGCGAGCGCCGTGCTCGACACCACCGGGACGACGCACTTCACCGTCCCGCCCGCCGGCGACCCCGAGGCGACCCCGACCACGATCAACGGCGGCACGTTCGGCAGCGGCCCGGACACGCTGGTGGTGACGCTGGCCGAGGACGCCTTCCAGGGCGACGCCCAGGCCAACATCGCCATCGACGGCAAGATGCTGACTGTCCAGCCCATGACCTTCACCGCCCAGCCCGTCACCGTCACCGCCCTGAGCGATGCGGGGCAGAGCGAGGCCTTCACCTTCAAGGGCAGCTTCGGCTCGGGTGCGCACGATCTCGCCGTGAGCTTCCTCAACGACGCCTACGGCGGCACGCCCATCGCCGACCGCAACCTCTACGTGGACGGAGCGAGCTTCAACGGGATCTCCTTCAATTCGGCGACGGCCGCGCTCGACACCGCCGGGACGGCGCATTTCACCATTCGGCCCGTCGCCGATCCTGGGGGCTCGGTTGGCTTGATCGGCGCGGCACAAAACACCACGGACGCGATGCGCTCCATCATGCCGGTGCTTCCCGGGAGCTGAGCGCATCTATGTCTCGGGCGGGAGCAAGACCAATGGTTCCCATGCACCCGCCCGGATATGGGACGCAGGCGGCCAGGCCGCCCCTGTTCTCTTGAGTGTCCGGTTCGGCGCATGACCGGCGGATGAGAGTTCCGACCAAGGGCAGATGCGAACGTCTCGGCGCAAGCGGCGTCGTTGGCGGGGTGTTGCAGGTGGTGCGGCAGGCGCAGCGACAGGTCGAGCATGGTGCGGCAGTGGGAGACGACCTTGGTCCTGCGGCGGACGCGGGCAGGACAGTGCCGGACGTTGCTGTGGTCCTGCTCGGTGGGGAAGGTCAGGTCCTTGCCGGTGGACAGTTGGTCCTGTGGGATCAGCCGGTGGTCGCCCTCCCGGTCGTCGGCGACGAAGGTCCTGCCAGCCAGGCGTCGCGCCGCCCGCCTCGACGACGAAGCTTGCCCCCGAGCCGTCGTCGTGGGTGAAGCTCACCCGCTGCACGTGCCCCGCCGCGTCGAAGCCCAGCACGGTGTGGCTGCCGTCCGAGTTCAGCGTCACAGCCGAGGTCTGCACCCCGCCTGCGAGTCAAACAGCTAGCGACGCCTCCACAAATTTGTGCTCTCCTTTCGAGGTGATGTTCCCCGGGGGGCAGAAGTCATCTGTATGGTCCCAAATGGAGACAAGATTTCATTTAGCTGTTGTGCAACTATATCAAGCTCCATTTCGTCAGCTTTATCGCCATTCCAGTATACATTTATGTTAAGGCCTGGTAATCTCACACCTCCATTGCCTAGTCTATTTCCTGATAATACAACAATAATTTCATTCCAAATTTGGACGAGAATGGACCCTGGTTGACCGCTTGGTGAACTTATACGAGATTTATATTTATGAGCACTCGCCCACTGCTGCAGTAAATCCGCTGCAACAGACATATCCTGTGAACTTGTCAAAACTAATGTACGTAATGGAAAACTTTCAAACTCTCCTGTAAAAGGGTCTTCTATTCCTACTCGACTCATAACTACACCTGTTCCAGCGCAAATCATACAAAGCATCGTAACGAGAGCGTAGACTCGCATCTACTGCGCTCCGTGATGAATCAGTATGTTCTGTCGCATCTTTTCATCAATATTGTTAAATATATCGGGCCCGAAAAGCTCATTTGCATCTGCCATCCCTGTATAGATGTTATTGCCGATTCCAATTGTGGTGATAGACCATGAGCCATCTGGACTTTCGATGGCGGAACGGGTGACTTGACCGTCATATAGAAGATGTCCCGGAGATGTCTCATTAATCGTAGTCAGACCGTCCGGAGACACTGTCGTTGTCACGTTTCCCACAAACGTACCTGTAATCGGTGCATAGACTGGATATCTCTGCCCTGATTGGACAGGCTGGTCTGGCGATTGTCCTGGAACGGCAAATCGGGACATCTCATCGGCCATCTCCGTCGCAGTTACATGAAGACTAGCAGGAGCAACTAAATTAGGGCCAGTGTGATAGAAGTGGTAGCCCTCTTTGCTGGGTGAAAACACCGTACTGGAGCTGCTTGTGGCTCCCGCAGGCGGCAGGCCGGATACGGCATTCTCGCCTGATCCTGGCGTCGTCGATGAGTCGCCGGTCGGCACATACCCTGTTTTGACCGGGTCTATGTAGACGTGCACCGTGCCGGACGTGTCCGTGCCCCCGTTTGTCGTCGGCAGCCCGCCGCTTTGCTGGGACCCGTCCGGCGCATAGCCCGCTCTCGCCCCGAGCGACCCGGCGCCCGACGGTGCTCCGCCGCCCGTCCCGGCCGCGCCAGAGCCGCCCGTCGCCGCACCGCCGCCAGACGCACCCGTGCCGCCACCCGCCTGCGCCGCCGTGCTCGCAGCCGCGTTCTGCGCCGCCTTCGCGATCGACGCGGTGTCGGCGGCCAACGCCGCAGCCGCGGCCGTGCCGTCCACCCCCGGCCCCGCAAACGGGTCCGCCGCGCTCGTGTCGCCACCCGGCGTCGTCCCGGACCCGCCCGCCGTGCCTGGGTCATCGCCGGGTGGAGGCGCACCACCAGTATTCGCCGTCCCCGGCCCTGCGAACGGGTTGTCCGCGTTCGGATCGGACGTCAGCTGGTCCGCAGCGTCCGCCCCGTTGGCCAGCGCGGTGATCGCCGGCCCCAGCGCCGCCAGTACGTTCCCGCCGGACGCCGCAACCCCCACGCTGGTCAGGGCGCTGCTCGCCAGCAGCAGCTTGCCCAGCCCAGGATCGAACACGCTGACCACCGCGCCCAGCCCGCCCAGTCCGGACGCGACGGCCGTGCCGATGTCGCCGCTCTCCGCCCCGGTGATCACGCCGCTCACGCCCTGCGCCACCGCCACCAGGCGCCCGGCGTTGGGCGCGCCGTCAGCCCCCGCCGCCGCGCCCGCAATCGACAGCACGCCGCCCAGCACGTTGCCGCTGGCGAGCTCCTGCCCACCCTCGACAAAGCCCAGCCCGATCGCCAGCCCGATCCCTACCCCGTTCAGTCCCGGCACGAGGGTGAGCACGTCCGCCAGTATGCCCACGCCCTCCTCGATGTCGCCGAGCAGGGCATTGGGGTGCTCGTGCTTGGCGACGATCTTGCCCGAGGCGTCCATCGTGACGTTATGCAGCTCGCCGTCCGGCAGAGTGACCTTCTGCGACACAGTGTGCTTGTCGTCCGCAGGCTGCGCCAGGATCTGCTCTGCCAGGCTCACCGACACCTGGTTGAGCACCGCCTGGCCCGCCGTGATCGAGCCGCCTGCCTCCACCACGAAGCTCGCACCCGAGCCGTCGTCGTGGGTGAAGCTCACCCGCTGCACGTGCCCCGCCGCGTCGAAGCCCAGCACAGTGTGGCTGCCGTCCGCGTTCAGCGTCACAGCCGAGGTCTGCACGCCCCCCGCGCCATACGTTGCCGCGGACACCAGCGTGCCGTCCGAGCGCGTCGCGCTGGCCGTCAGCACCTGGCCGCCGGCGCCATAGGTCGTCTCGTTGCGGCTGCCGTCCGGGTTGATCGACAGGCGCACGGTTCTCTACACCTCAGGCAGTGGTGTCGATTGTCCGCCTTGCCAAGATCTCGCGAAACGCTTTGCGCTTTGCCTTGGCTCGTTTGGCAAATTCACCCCTGACGCGCTCAATGGGCGGCATGACAGGCGGTAGCTGCACACCGCCTGTCTCGCTCGACCAGATTTCCTCGAATACGAAACCTGTCAACTCGTGCTTCTTCACCATGCTGACAAAGTGGTCCGAGACGAACATGCACGAGCGGCGATGTTTGAGCCGAAAAGCGTGCATGTCGCGAACGATTTCGGCATTTAGCTCATGGCGCGAAATCTTTGACACCATGCCGTCATTAAATCTTTTAAGTTCTGACTTGTTCTGATCTAGCGCGTCGATTTGCCGTTCGCAGATGAAAAGTTTATAGCTCATGTCAGAGATTAGAACGGTATCAACAAAGTAACCTACATCACTTAGAAGTTCTCCTAGTAATGTAATGGCATGCTCACTCAAAAGAAGCGGCCCGAATCCGGACAGATAAACATTGTCTGCAAGTACAAAATCCCCCTTAGATCCGATGCCACCGATTTCCAATCTAACTGGCCCATCTAGATTTGATAAGGCTTTATCATTAAACATTCTATCGAGTTTCATGTTCATGCCTGCCTCAGAGCAGTTAACCCAAGCAAGATCAAAATCGCTCTTTATCAGATAAACTTTCATATCTTTAACTCACTGGCCCCAAGTAGGAAGTTCGCCGGTTGATTGGTATGTGTTATCTGCTTGCTTAAGAGTTCCGCTAACTTGGCTCAATGTAAGTATAGCCTGATCCTTAGTCGAGACCGAAGAAAGTTCTGTATTGATGAAATTATAATATGCTGTTGTATGCAGACGGCTATGGAAAGCTGGCGACAGGCCGACGCCATTGTCTGCTCCGTTCAGGTCAATGCCAAGCGCCGCAAGCTTCTCCTGTGCGGCTGTTGCATCCCGTCCGCCGCTCTGTGGTCCGCCGCCTGGAACAATGTGGTGCGCGTCCTGACCAGGCTGTATCGTTCCAGCGTCGGTCATGCTGCCGCGTAGCGCACTGCGTTCCATAACCGTGGCTGGATCAAAGTCAGGCGGGTCAAGACTTTCCACGTTGGACAAGGGAGGCGCGGCGGGCGTGCTGACTACCGTCATCCCGCCGGCTGTTGTGTCGGCGGGCAGCGTCTCTGGGCTCCCGAGTGTAGCCTTCGCCGCGTCGGAGGTGGGTGTGAACCCGGGCTGCTGAGGCAGCGCCGGTGCCGGCGAGAAGCCCGGGTTGGTCGTGCTCACGCCGGACCCGCCATCCAGCCCGGTCATCTGCGCCAGGTTGCCGGTGTTCACCGACGCGCCGGCCAGGCTGCCGCCCGGCGGCACGACGACGGGCGGCGGCACAAACGACGAGCCTGGGCTAGACGCCGGCGCCGGTGCCAGTGCCTCGTTGAGCCCCTGCTGGAACAGGCTGTTGCCCTGCAGTGCCACCAGGCCGCCGGCGCCGACCAGGCCTACGCCGCCGGCCGCCACCCCCAGGCCCACTCCCGTGGGAGCCGTTGCCACACCTGCGGCGATGGCGACGCTACCGACCGCCATGCTGCCACCGCCAACAACGATCTCCGCGGTGCCCTGCGCCATCTTGCCCATTGCACCCGAGCCTGGCGATGCAACCGAGGACGAGCCGGAAGGTGGTGTCGCGTTCGCACCGGAGCCGGTGCCACCCGAGCCGTCGTCGCCCGGCACTGCGTCGAGGAACGGCAACCCCGTCACGTCGCCCATCGTCACGCCCCGGCCCGCAACCGCAGCCGGTGCGGACGACGGCGTGCCCCCGGTCACGATTGGGGGCAGGTTGTTGCCCGCAAGCGTCAGGCCCGATCCGTCGTTCGTGCCAGCCGCGGGCGCGCCAGACGCGCCGTCGGACAGCCCGATCGGCCCAAGCCGCACCGTCGTGCCGCCCGAGTTGTCCTCCACCGCCGGCGCGTCGCCAGCCGGCGCATACGGCTTGCTGACCGGGTCTATATTGATAACGATCGGGGCGGTCGTTGCGGCTGGTTGCGTGCCTTTGCTCTGCGGCAACCCCCCGCTTTGCTGGGACCCGTCCGGTGCGTCGCCCGTCGCCGCCCCGGCCTGCCCGGTGCCCGCCAGCACCCCGCCGCTCGGCGCGGTCGTGCCGCCGCCGGCCGTCCCTGCCCCGCCGCCGCTCGCGCCCACGCCGCCGCCGGTCTGCGCCGCCGTGCTCGCAGCCGCATCCTGCGCCATCGTCCCGATCGACGCCACGCTGGCCGGAGCCGCCGTGGCCGCGCCCCCGCCCGGCTGCGCCGGCGGCGCCGGCAGGTCCTCCTGCGTCACCGGCTGCACCGCCGCACTCTGCGCGCCAGGCAGCACGTCCGGACCGCCCGGCCCAGGCACCTGCGCCGTGCCGAACAGATCGTCCGCCACCGCCTGCCCCGAGCTGGCCGCCGCCGCCAGCAGACCGCCGATCGAGCCCAGCACGTCGCCGTGCGCCAGCCTGTCCGCGCCGCCCAGCACCGCAGAGCCCAGGCCCGCCCCCAGCGACACCTCGCCCGCCAGCAGCTTGTCTGCCGCGGACGACCCGATCCCCGCCGCGTCCGAGCCCAGCGCAGGGTCAAGTTGCCCGCTCGTCACCAGCCCGGACACCCCCGCCGCCACCATCTCCAGCCCGCCCGCCGCGATCGCCAGCGGGTCGCCGCTCGCCGCGCCCTGCGCGAGGCCGGACGCTCCACCGATGAACGCCGTGCCCTCCAGAACCTCCAGACCCACCACCTTAAGCGCGTTGGCCGAGCCTGCCCCAGACAGCGACACCAAGTTCTGCGCCACCCCCGACCCGAACCCGCCGCCGCTCGCGATCGCCGCAACGCCCACCGCCCCCACGCCCACCGCGGAGCCCAGGTTCAGCACGCCCCCCAGCACGTTGCCCTGCGAGAAATCCTCGCCCGCCTGCGCCGCGTCGTAGGCCGCCGCCAGCGGCGCCACAAAGGGGGTCAGTGGCGGGATGAAAGCCAGCGCGTTCAGCACTGGATCCGCCACCTCGTCGACCAGGCTCTCAAGCGCGCCCGGGTGCTCGTGCTTGGCGACGATCTTGCCCGAGGGGTCCATCGTGACGTTGTAGAGCTCGCCGTCCGGCAGAGTGACCTTCTGCGACACAGTGTGCTTGTCGTCCGCAGGCTGCGCCAGGATCTGCTCTGCCAGGCTCACCGACACCTGGTTGAGCACCGCCTGGCCCGCCGTGATCGAGCCGCCCGCCTCGACGACGAAGCTCGCCCCCGAGCCGTCGTCGTGGGTGAAGCTCACCCGCTGCACGTGCCCCGCCGCGTCAAAGCCCAGCACGGTGTGGCTGCCGTCCGCGTTCAGCGTCGTCGCCGAGGTCTGCACGCCCCCCGCGCCATACGTCGCCGCGGACACCAGCGTGCCGTCCGAGCGCGTCGCGCTGGCCGTCAGCACCTGGCCGCCGGCGCCATAGGTCGTCTCGCTGCGGCTGCCGTCCGCCTGCGTCACGCTCGCCTTCAGCACCGAGCCGTCCGCGCCATAGGTCTCCTCGTCGCGGCTGCCGTCCTTGCCCACCAGCAGCGCGTCGGTCTCCACGCCGGCCGCGTTGTACAGCGACTGGTAGCTCAGCGTCTGCGCCGCCCCGGGCGCGCCGCCGGTGGTGAACGCCTGCACGATCTGGCTGCTGTCCGCCCCGTGCGACACGATCGCCGACGTCTGGCCCGCCGCGTTGACCACCTCCTGGTCAAAGCCGCCGTCGGCCTGCAGCACCGTGCGGCTGTCGATGTGCCCCGCGCCGTCCGAGCCGAGCACCACCGTGCTGCCGTCGACGTTGACGATCGTCTGCTGGCGCACCGTGCCGGCCGCGTCCTTGCCCACCGTGTAGAAGCTGAAGCTGTCCGACGCCGCCCCGACGACGACGTCGTACTCCGTTCCGTTGTCGTAGTGCACGGACTGCCCGGTCCAGGTCTCGCTCGACGGCGTCCAGGTGTCCTGCGTCCAGTACGCCGCCTTGCCCGCGCTCGCCGCGTAGTAGCTCGCCGCGCTGCTGTACTGGCCCTGCGCGTTGTAGCTGTAGGTCTGCGCCGCCCAGGGCTGCGTGCCGGTGTTGAGATAGGTGATCGCGTAGCTGCCGTCCTCGGCATCCCTGGTGCTCTTGGCCAGCTTGCCGCCGGCGTAGAGGTCCTGGGTGTAGCTGCCGTCGGTGCCCTGGATGTCCTCCTCGGTGACCGTGCCGGCCTTGTCCTTCTGCACGGTGTACGAGCTGTAGCTCTGCCCGCCCTCGGGCGCGCGGACGTAGTCCGTCTCCGTGCCGCTGGCGTTGTGCACCTGCTGCACCAGCAGCGGGCTGCCAGCGAGCACGTCGTCGAGGTCGTTCTCCACCCAGCTGCCGTCGGCATTGAACTGGTAGCTGGCCGACGCTGCGGCCGTGCCGTTGATGGTCTGGTAGACGGTCTTGGTGACGCTCTTGTCCACGTGCGCCACGGCCTCGTCGGCGAGCTGCCCCGCCGCGGTGTAGTCGTCGATCCTGACGCTGCCGTCGGCGTTCTCCGTGACCACCGAGGAGCTGTGGTCGGCGTTCGTCGTGGTGCTGTTCCGCACGGCGCCGGCGGCCGTGTACAGCGTTGTCTGGAGCGAGCCGTTCCTGCCGAAGACGTTCTGCGAGGTGACGTGGCCGGCCGCGTCCTTGTAGACGTCGTAGGCCGAGGTGGTCTGGCTGCCCGAGGTGTCCTCGACCATGTCCATGCTGCTGCCGTCCGCATTGCGGGTGGTCTGGAACTGCAGCGCGTCCTTGTCGGCGACGTCGTAGTGCGAGGTGGTGGTGCTTGCGTCGAGGTTGTGCGCCACCTCGTCGGTCAGGCGGCCGGCGGCGTCGTAGGAGCCCTGGGTCGTGGCCCAGGCCTTCCAGCCGTAGGGCTGGCTGGCGGTGTTGGTCTCCAGCACGGTCGAGCTGCCGTCCGCGTTCCAGGTGGTCACCTCGTCGGCCGCACCTGCGGCGTCGTAGCGGGTCTGGGTGGCCGAGCCGTCGCGGTTCTGCACGTCGGCTTCCGTGACGTGGCCTGCGGCGTCCCTGTGCAGCGTGGTGGACGACCACGGCTGCGACCCGCCCAGGTCATCGGTGGTGTCGAGCCGCGTGCCGTCCGCCCGCGTGCTGGTCGAGGACGACACCTTCCCGCTCGCCGGATCGATCACCAGGTCGTCGACGTGGTGATCCCGGTACTGGACATGCTGGGCGGTCGGCGCCCCTGAGGCGTCGTAGGAGCTCTGCACCGACGACCAGGGCTTGCCGCCGCCGATGTCCTCGACCGTCTCGACCCGGCCGCCGTCCGCCCTGGCCACGGTCGTGGTGGTCGACAGCAGCAGTCCGGACGCATCGTAGGACCGGGTGACGGCGCCGCTCGCCGGCCCGTTCGCCACGATGCCGCCGGCCGCTTGCCCGGACGTGTCGGGACCCTGGCGACCGGACGGTGCGGCAGCGAACCCGGCGATGCCGACCGGGGCGCCACTCCTGGCCGCGGGCGAGGTCAGGGCGGCCTGCCACGCCGCGGCCGTCGCGCTGTGGGGCACCTGTCCGGACGCGGGTCCGGGAGCGGAGGTCGCAGCCTGTCCGGTGCCCTCGCCGCCGGAGGATGCAGCGTTGTCCGCCAACGCGCTCGCCGCCTGGTCGAACGCGTTGGCCAGCGACACCAGCTCGTCCGGGTTCTCCGCGTAGCCGCCTGCGGCAGAGGCACCGCCGCCGGTGCCTGACGAACCCTGCAGAGCATCGTAGGCCATGATCGTCCCTCAGCGTGCATGACAGGAACGAGTCGAGGTTAACCACGTCACGAAACCGAGAGCCAGAGTGTCTCAGTGGTTGTGCCATGGCGCGGAAACGCCCGGGGCCGGACAGAGCTCGGGACATCGATTGGCGGCGGGGCTCAGCAATGCGCGCGGCCTGGCGTGGATGTTGCATCATGATGGCTGTCTTGTACTCGGGAGATGGAATGTTCTCATCCACACGGCGCAGCGTGCTCGCGACCATCGCCGCGACGCTGGCCATGCCGGCGATCATCCGCCCGGCCCACGCTGCGGACAGCGTCAAGCTCGGCTGCCTGTTCTCCTCTTCGGGCACCATGGCGAACCTTGAGGGTCGGCTGAACTACGTCGCCAGGATGGCCGCCGACGAACTCAACGCCTCCGGAGGCGTCCTCGGCCGCCAGGTGGAGGTCGTCGTCACCAATCCCGCCTCGGACTGGCCGACCTACGCCCAGCTTGGACGCCAGCTTCTGCAGGAGCGGAAGGTCGCCGCCCTGTTCGGCTGCTGGACCTCGGTGTCGCGCAAGACCGTGCTGCCGGTGGTCGAGCAGAACGATGCCCTGCTGTTCTACCCTCTGCATTTCGAGGGCGAGGAGAACTCGAAGAACGTCGTGTACCTGAACTCGCCGCCGTCGAGCTCGGTGCTGCCGGCCGTGGACTACCTGATGGGACAGGACGGCGTCGGCGCGAAGCGGTTCTTCATGCTGGGCTCGGACTACGTCTGGCCGCGCACCATCAACAAGATCCTCAAGGGCTACTGGGCCACCTTGGGCATCCAGCCTGCCGCCTGGCAGGAGGAATACGTCCCGTTCGGCTTCAGCAACTTCGCCGAGCTGGTCGGGCGCATCCGCGGCTTCGCCGACCAGGGCGGCGGCCAGCCCATCGTCGTGCTGACCACCGTCGGCAGCTCGATCCCCGACTTCCTGCGCGAGTACGCCAACCAGGGCCTCAAGCCCACCGACATCCCCGTGCTCGGCCTCGACATGGTGGAGGCCGACCTGGAGGGGCTGAACACCGCCGCGCTGGCCGGCAACCTGAACTGCTGGGCCTACCTGCAGAACGCCCCCGGCCCGCGCAACAGGCAGTTCCTTGCGGACTGGGCGGCCTACGTGAAGCGCAGCGGCGCGCCGTTCAGCCCGAGTGTGGTGATCGACCCGATGGTCTCGACCTACGACGGCGTGCACCTGTGGGCGCAGGCGGCGAAGAAGGCCGGCTCGTTCGACGTCCCCGCCGTGCGCGCCGCCTTTCCCGGCCTGAGCCGCGAGAGCCCGTCCGGCTACACGCTGACGATGAGTGCCGACAACAACTACGTCTCGCGCGGCGTGTTCATCGGCTCGGTCAACGACAGGCAGGGCTTCGACGTGCTCTGGCAATCCAAAGGGACGCCGAAGCCTGTCCCGTTCAGCCCCTACACCTGATACCGACGGCCGAATGCGATGAGCGGTTCAGCAAGCAAGGCCAGGGGCTCTGCCCCCCATGCTTGGAAGCGGGAGCCCCGCCTAAGGCTCGCCTTTGGAATCCCTTACTTAAAGAAAGCCGGTCCAGGGGCGGCTCGCCCCTGGCGGGTCTGGGCGGAGCCCAGCCTTGCTTCCTGCAGGCCCCAGCCTTGCTTCCTGACAGGCCAACGTCAGGGACTATCGCCATGACCCTGCGCGTGCTCGGGGCCGTGCTCTGCCTCGTCCTGTTCAGCGCGCCCTCCCTGCGGGCGCAGCCTGACGCGCCCTCCCTGCGGGCGCAGCCTGACGCGATCGACCGCGCCGCGGTGCTCGCCGGGCTCTGCGCGCCCGACGCCCGCAACGCCACGGCGGTGCTCGGCGGGCTCCTGGCCGCCACGCCCACGGCCGATGCCGGTGTGCTCGCCTGGGCCGCGGCGGCGAGCGCGGCCTACGCCGGGCGGCAGCTTCGCTGCGGCGAGGACGGGCGCGCCGTGCTCGACCTCCCCTCGGGGCCGCTGGACGCCGCGACCCTGGCTCCGGCCACGGTGCCCGACGACGCGCGCACGCCGGTGCCGAGCCTGCGCAGCCGCGCGGCGCTGGAGCAGTTGGCCGCGGTGCTGGTGCTGTTCACGGCCCGCGACGCGCCTTCTCAGCGCGCGGCCGCGCGCACCCTGGAGCGACGCGGCGAGGGCCTGCCCCCGGCGCTGCTGGACGCGGCGCTGGCGCGCGACCCCGCGATCGCCGGCATCCTGCGCGGCCTGCTGGTCGCCGCCGGCCTGCACGCGCCCGACATCGACGGGCGGCTGCGCGCCATCGACGCGCTCGGCCAGGACACCTCGACGCGCACCGAGGTCCAGCTCGCCGGCCTGCGCGCGGACCCCGCCTACGCCGCCGAGCCGCGGGTCGCAGCGGCGCTCGACCGCGCGCTTCGCCGGGTGAGGGTCTGGCTCGGCGTCGGGCGGGTGCTGGCGGTGCTCTACAACGGCCTGAGCGTCGGCAGCGTGCTGTTCATGTCCTCGGCGGGCCTGGCGATCATCTTCGGCCTGATGGGCGTGATCAACCTCGCGCAGGGCGAGCTGATCACGGTCGGCGCCTACGCCACGTTCTGCGTGCAGCAGGCCCTGCGCGCCTGGGCGCCGGACTGGGTGGACTGGTATCCGCTGCTCGCGATCCCGGTGGCGTTCCTGAGCACGGCGGCGCTGGGCGTCGCGATCGAGGTGCTGGTGGTGCGCCACCTGTACCGCCGCCCGCTGATGACGCTGCTGGCGACCTGGGCGATCAGCCTGCTGCTGATCAACGCGGTCCGGGTGCTGTTCGGCAGCCAGAACCTGCAGTTCCTCACGCCCCCCTACCTGACGGGCGGAGTGCGCGTGGTCGGCGACTTCCTGGTCACGTGGAACCACCTCGGCGCCATCCTGGCCGCGATCCTCGCGTTCGGGGCCACGCTGGCGGTGCTGCGGCTCACCGACCTCGGCCTGTTCATCCGCGCGGTGACGCAGAACCGCGCGATGGCGGCCAGCGTCGGCATCGCGACGCGGCGCGTCGACATGGCGGCGTTCGGGCTGGGCGCGGGGCTCGCGGGACTGAGCGGGGTGGCGCTGTCGCCGATCTACAACGTCAACCCGTCGATGGGCACAGGGTTCATCATCGACAGCTTCATGGTCGTCGTCCTCGGCGGCGTCGGCAGCCTGGCGGGCACGGCGCTCGCGGCGCTGGGCATCGGCCTGGTCGACGTCGGCATCGAGCCGTTCTACGGCGCGGTGGCCGCCAAGGTCGTGGCGCTGCTGCTGATCATCGCGCTGATCCAGTGGCGCCCGGAGGGCCTCGTCCCGCCACGGGGGCGGCGATGAGCGTCCTGTGGCCGGCCGCGGCCATGGTCCGTCCGCGCGACCGCCGGGCGGGCACGGTCGCGCTCCTGCTGGCGGCGGCCACGCTCGCCGTGCCGCTGCTGGGCCTGGGGCTGCTGCCGGGCGTGGGGCTGTCCTCCTACGCGGCCAACCTGGTCGGGCAGGTGATGTGCTTCGCCGTGCTGGCGATGTCGGTCGACCTGATGTGGGGCGGCGCCGGCGTGCTCAGCCTGGGACACGGGCTGTTCTTCGCGCTCGGCGGCTACCTGTGCGCGATGCACCTGCTCCGCACGGCGTGGCGCGCGACGCGCACGCTCCCCGACTTCGTGTTGTTCATGGGGCAGGGCGCGTTCCCCGCCTGGTGGGGGTTCGCCGACAGCGCGGTCCTCACCCTGTGCGCGATCGTGGCAGTGCCGGCCGCATTGGCCTTCTGCTTCGGCTACGTCTCGTTCAGGTCGCGGGTGAACGGCGTCTACTTCTCCATCATCACCCAGGCGCTGACCTACACGGCGATGCTGCTGATGTTTCGCAACGACACCGGGTTCGGCGGCAACAACGGCATGACCGGCTTCCACACCGTCGCCGGCCTCGCGGCCGGCGGGCGCGGGGCCACGGTCCTGCTGGCGACGCTGTCCTGCGCCGTGGCGCTGGGCACGCTGGTCGGCGGGCGCGCGCTGCTGGCGACCCGCTTCGGGCGGCTGCTCGCGGCCATCCGCGACGACGAGCCCCGACTGCGCTTCCTCGGCTACCAGACGCTGTGGCTCAAGCTCGCGGCGTGGTGCCTGTCCGCGGCGCTGGCCGGGGTCGCGGGCGCGCTCTACGTGCCGCAGGTCGGCATCGTCAATCCCGCCCTGCTCGACCCGTCGCTGTCGCTGGAGGTCGCGGTCTGGGTCGCGGTGGGCGGCCGCGGCAGCCTGTACGGCGCGCTGCTGGGCGCCGTGCTGGTCAACCTGCTCAGGCTCTGGCTGTCCGCGGCGGCTCCCGTGCTGCTGCCGTTCGCGCTCGGCCTGCTGGTGCTGGGCGTGGTGCTGGCGCTGCCCAACGGGCTGCTCGACCTGCGCCGGCCGCGTGGCTGGCTGCCCCGCCTCGGCCACGCGCCGGGCCTGCCGCGCCGGGCTGGCCGATAACGGGCGGGCCGATGACGGGCGGGCCGGTGACGGGTGGGCCGGTGATGGGCGCGTCGCGCGGCCTTGCCTTGGGCGAGGCGCCGCAGGATCGGCCGGGCGCGGCTGCGCCGGCGCCGGCGGTGCGCACGCAGGACCTGGTGGTGTCGTTCGGCCGCTTCGTCGCGATCAACGGCCTGTCGTTCCAGGCGAACTACGGCGAGATCCGCGGCGTGATCGGCCCCAACGGCGCGGGCAAGACGACGCTGCTCGACGCCCTGACCGGCAAGTCCCGGCCCAGCGCCGGCAGCATCGTGCTGGACGGCCGCATCGACGTCACCCGGCTGGGCGAGGCCGAGCTGGCGCTCGCCGGGATCGGCCGCAAGTTCCAGAAGCCCTCGGTGTTCGAGGCGCTGAGCGTGCGCGACAACCTCGACCTGGCGCTGCGGCTGCACCGCCGCTCGCTGCTGCGCGAGGTGCTGGCGCCGCGCGAGGCCAAGCGCCAGGCGATCGGCCGGCTGCTGCACACCATCGGCCTGGAGGCGCTGGCCGACGCGCTCGCGGGCACGCTCAGCCACGGGCAGAAGCAGTGGCTGGAGATCGGCATGGTGCTGGCCTCCGAGCCCAGGCTGCTGCTGCTCGACGAGCCGGTGGCCGGGATGAGCGACGAGGAGAGCGCGCACACCGCAGCGCTGGTGCGCGCGCTGCGCTCGCCCGCGCGCAGCATCGTGGTGATCGAGCACGACATGGAGTTCGTCGAGCAGGTCGCCGACGTGGTGACGGTGCTGCACGAGGGCCGCTCGCTGTTCGAGGGCAGCATGGAAGCCGCGCGCGCCGACGCCGCGGTGATCGACGTGTACATCGGCCGATGAGCGGGGGCCGATGAGCGGCGCCGCGGACGCGCACCTCGCGGTGGACGGCCTCGACCACCACTACGGCGGCGCGCAGAGCCTGCGCGGCGTGTCGCTGTCGATCCGGCGCGGCGAGTGCCTGGCGCTGCTGGGCCGCAACGGCGCCGGCAAGACCACGCTGCTGCGCTGCCTCGCCGGGGTGCTGCGGCCGAGCGCCGGCCGCATCCTGCTCGACGGCGTCGACATATCCGGCTGGCCCGGCCACCGGCGCTGCCATGGCGGCATCGGCTACGTGCCGCAGGGCCGCGAGATCTTCTCCGACCTCTCCGTCGCCGAGAACCTCGTGGTCGCGTTCCGCGCCCAGCGTCGGCCAGGGCAGGAGGCCGCCGGGAACGGCGAGCGCGCCGTGCTCGACGAGGTGTTCGCGCTGTTCCCGGCGCTGCGCGAGATGGGGCGCCGCCGCGGCGGCGACCTGTCCGGCGGCCAGCAGCAGCAGCTCGCGATCGGCCGGGCGCTGATGGGCCGCCCGCGGCTCCTGGTGCTGGACGAGCCCACCGAGGGCATCCAGCCCAGCCTGGTCAAGGCGATCGAGGCGGCGGTCACCTCGCTGAAGGGCCGCATGTCGATCCTGCTGGTCGAGCAGTACCTCGACTTCGCCAGCGCGCTGGCCGACCGCTACGTCGTGCTGGGCCGCGGCGCCGTCGTGGCGCAGGGCCTCGGCCCGGACATCCGGCGCGACGGCCTCGACCGCTTCCTGTCGGTCTGATCCGCGACCGGCATTCCCATTCCCGGAGACGACGCCATGAGCCAGCATCACACGATCCCCTCCACCCCGCAGAACATGGTCCTCGGCTACCTCGACGCCGCGACGCCGCCGGTGCTGCACGTGGAGTCCGGCGACACCGTCACCCTGGCGTCGTTCCCCGCGGGCGGGCGGTCGTCGCTGCCGGCGCACCTGCCGGTGCCGGCCGACTACCTCGCGGCCCTGGACGCGCTGCCGGAGGGGCCGGGCCCGCACTTTATCACCGGCCCGGTGTTCGTGCGCGACGCCCTGCCCGGCGACACGCTGCAGGTCGACATCCTGGCCGCCGAGCCGACCATGGACTGGGGCTTCGTCGCCATCCTGCCGCTGCTCGGCACGCTGCCCGAGGAGTTCACCGACTACGAGACGATCCATCCCGCCATCGACCGCACGCGCGGCACCACCACGCTGCCCTGGGGCACCGAGCTGGCGCTCGACCCGTTCTTCGGCATCATCGGCGTGGCGCCGCCCCCAGCATGGGGCCGCTGTGGCTCGCCGGTGCCGCGCGCCTTTGGCGGCAACATGGACAACAAGGAGCTCAAGCCTGGCGCCACGCTGTACCTGCCGGTGTTCAACGAGGGCGCCCTGTTCATGGCGGGCGACGGCCACGGCGTGCAGGGCGACGGCGAGGTGTGCATCACCGCGCTGGAGACCGGGCTGTCCGGCACCTTCCGCCTCACCGTGCGCAAGGACTTCCCGGTGGCCCGCCCGTTCGCCGAGACCGCCACCCACCTGATGTCGATCGGGCTCGACGAGGACCTCGACGACGCGGCGAGACAGGCAGTGCGCGAGATGGTGCACCACGTCTGCGCCCGCACCAGCCTGACGCGCAACCAGGCGTACATGCTGTGCTCGCTGGCGGGCAACCTGCGCGTCACCCAGACGGTGGATGGCAACAAGGGCGTCCACATGCTGCTCGCCAAGTCGCTGCTGTGACAGTTTGGAAGGCCGGGGCTCCGCCCTGGGCCCGCCAGGGGCGAGCCGCCCCTGGACCGGCCTTGCTCAGGTGTCTGGTCCCGGAGTGAGGTGACGGGGGTTGATCTTGAAGATGTCTGGGGTGGTGTTCCAGGCGTGGCACACGGCTTCGAAGGGCGTCTTCCACCTGAGTGCCTTGAGGTGCCTGGCGAAGCTGCGGGCTGACACGAAGGCGATGACGTGCGCCTTGAGGCTTTCCAGGCCGGGGGATGGCGTCCGTCAAGCTGGTGTAAAATGCGGTGTAGTTGAGGTGGCCACCGATCACGCGGCTATGGTGGCGATCTCGGTGGGCACGCCGTCGATGGTCTGCGGCATGAGGTCGGCCATGGCTT
>JAABUY010000750.1_pt1 | contig 52078 bp, 45 predicted proteins | sample 5560271 | NCBI WGS metagenome assembly JAABUY01 (sample SAMN10711886, study PRJNA513374) | rock metagenome | isolation source: Antarctica rocks | place: Antarctica: Victoria Land, University Valley | reverse complement strand
CGCTTGGTAGGGTGCTTGGTAGGGAAACATGAAGGGCGCTTGGTAGGGAAACATGAAGGGCGCTTGGTAGGGAAACATGGAGGGCGCTTGGTAGGGAAACATGGAGGGCGCTTGGTAGGGAAACATGAAGAGCGCTTGGTAGGGAAACATGGAGGGTGCTTGATAGAGAGCCATGTAGGAAGCCATGTAGAAAGCCATGTAGAAAGCATTGTTTGACCCGTATTATGCGCTCGATCGACGCGTATTTTGAAGCATGTAGAATGTTTGATAGAGCGTTTGATAGAAAGCTCAGTCGATAGCTCAATAGATAGCTCAGTAGAAAGGTCGATAGAAAGATTGATAGAAAGATTGATAGAAAGGTCAATAGAAAGATCAGTAGAAAGATCGATCGAAAGATCAGTAGAAAGCTCACTAGATGACTCGATCGAAAGGTCAGTAGAAAGATCGATCGAAAGATCAGTAGAAAGCTCAGTGAAAAGCTCAGTAGAAAGTATTGTTTGAAGCACTGTTTGACTCATGTTATGCGCTTGATCGACACGTCTTTTGAAGCATGTTTTGAAGCGAGTAGACTGACTAGTAGACGAACAAGTAGATAGCTGAGTTGATAGCTGAGTTAATAGCTGAACATGTTGATATTTTGATTGTTGTTGTTCTAGAAAGTAGAAACTATGAAGGGAAAAAGAAGGTGAAAACTTCGAACTTTCTAGCGTCAGCTCTATAGAGCTCGAAGCGAAGATTATCGAGTAGATAGCTGAGCATGTAGAATGACGAGTAGATAGAAAGTCATGTAGAAAGCATTGTTTGAAGCACTGTTTGACGTGTTTTATGCGCTCGATCGACGCGTTTGATAGAGAGTAGAATGAAGAGTAGATAGATGAGTAGAATAAAGAGTAGATGAGCGAGTAGATAGACAAGTAGAGTGAAGAGTAAATGAGCGAGTAGATAGACGAGTAGAATGAAGAGTAGGTGAGCGAGTAGATAGGCGAGTAGAATGAAGAGTAGGTGAGCGAGTAGATAGACGAGTAGAATGAAGAGTAGATGAGCGAGTAGATAGACAAGTAGAATGAAGAGTAAATGAGCGAGTAGAATGAAGAGTAAATGAGCGAGTAGATAGATGAGTAGAATGAAGAGCAGATGAGCGAGTAGATAGACGAGTAGAATGAAGAGTAGATGAGCGAGTAGATAGACAAGTAGAATGAAGAGTAAATGAGCGAGTAGATAGACGAGTAGAGTGAAGAGTAAATAAGCGAGTAGATAGACGAGTAGAATGAAGAGTAGGTGAGCGAGTAGATAGGCGAGTAGAATGAAGAGTAGGTGAGCGAGTAGATAGGCGAGTAGAATGAAGAGTAGGTGAGCGAGTAGATAGACGAGTAGAATGAAGAGTAGATGAGCGAGTAGATAGACGAGTAGAATGAAGAGTAAATGAGCGAGTAGAATGAAGAGTAAATGAGCGAGTAGATAGATGAGTAGAATGAAGAGCAGATGAGCGAGTAGATAGACGAGTAGAATGAAGAGTAGATGAGCGAGTAGAATGAAGAGTAAATGAGCGAGTAGATAGATGAGTAGAATGAAGAGCAGATGAGCGAGTAGATAGACGAGTAGAATGAAGAGTAGATGAGCGAGTACATAGACAAGTAGAATGAAGAGTAAATGAGCGATTAGATAGACGAGTAGAATGAAGAGTAGATGAGCGAGTAGAATGAAGAGTAGATGAGCGAGTAGATAGATGAGTAGAATGAAGAGTAGATGAGCGAGTAGATAGACGAGTAGAATGAAGAGTAGATGAGCGAGTAGATAGATGAGTAGAGTGAAGAGTAGATGAGCGAGTAGATAGACGAGTAGAATGAAAAGTAGTGTTAAATCAGCTAAATCAGCTTGTAGCTGATCTATGTAGCATGTAAGCTAATCAACGATGCAAACTCAGCTGACAGCTAGCTTGTAGCAAACGTCTAATCTAGTAGCTAGCATATGCGTCTCAAGCGCATTAGTATTGAATGAACTCTGCTCACTAGCTCACAAGCTATCTAAGCTCTTTGTCGAAACGTCGATGATTTCATTTCATCACATGATTTCTACTCATAATTGACTGCGACTTGATTGATAAATTAAACATTCTGCGATTTTGATTAGTCTCAATGATAATGCATATAAATAATGCATAACAATTTTCTTATCTGATAGTGATGTTGAAGTGCTTTTTCTAATGAACTTAGTCACAATAGATGAGTGCAATGAATAGATGTGAAACGTAGAAAAGTTAAAGTTAGAATAAATCTTTGACATAAATAAAGTTAAAATTAGAATAGATGTGAGATGAGATGTAGATAAAATTAGAGTCAAAGCTGAATGTTAGAGTTTATTCATCATTTTAGAGCTGCGATCAACACATTCATCATATTAGTGCTAATATCAAAACATTCATCATATTGATTCTACTATAAATACAGTCAACAGTCATCATCTCTTGTTTACACATCATCTCTTGTTTACATTGTACTTCACTTTGCTTTCACTCAACTCGATAGTCTCAATTTTTCAAATCGTTATCAGTTAATATACATTATGACTCGTTGCAAGCAAACAGATAATGCATTTAGATAATGCATTTCTTGTTGCGCATTACTGACAGACTTGATATAGAATGAAAGTCTAAAAACGCATCACGTGATGATTTGAGATCTCAACTCGTGATGATATGATATCAGATAATCATATCACGAACGAATCAAGAGCAGACTTCAAGACTCTATCTGAAAGCAAGATCAATAAAGTTCAGAAGATAATACAAACAGATAATGCATTAAGCTATCAACAGCTAATTTATCGCGACAGTCAAAGAGAAAATGAAAGTCAGAAATCGTTGCACTTTGAAAAATACGTCGTTATCAGAGAGATGCGAATTTGTTGATATCGAAGATCTCATTTGAAAGAATAGTTCGCGAAATTATGCAGAATGAGATTGATACAAACAAGATGAGTCAGAAAATGAGCGATGCAAACTATAAAATTCAGACTTCAACCCTGCTTGCTCTTCAGAAGATCACAGAAGCGTTTCTATATGAATTTCTTGTCAGTAAGTGCATTACTCATTTGCATTATCATTGATGTTTTACAACACTTACTGATATAATGCTTTACATATGCAGATAGCAATCTTCTTGCTATTCATGTCAAGCGAGTAACTCTTCAGCAAAGAAATTTCATATTCATGAAAACTTTGATGTGCAATCTTGAAATTCAGTTGAGTACTCAATGAAAATAGCATTCGCGATATCTTGATCAGATCAAGTTATCTAGCATAGCAATACACTTTATGAACTGCATTATCTTTTTGCATTATCTTGTAACTGTGTTATCATATTACATACATTAATAATGTAAAAGCAACTTCAAATGAAATGATATTGAACATTTAAACATTAATAGAACGTAAAACATTCTGCAAATCTGTCTTGAAAGAATCATCAGATTCATCAATCATGTTATCTTCATCTTCTTCTCTGCGATAAATATCTCATGCTTCGATGATAGTCTTCTCAGAATTCAAGTTCATGATATGATTATAATACTTGAAAAGCATTATCTGTTCAACTGATTCTGAAGTCATTTGTGATCAATCTCATTGACAAACTCTTCTTGCAAGACTGAATGTTCATTCAATATCTACAGAGAATATTGAACATGAGAGAACATTCTTAGTCATTTGAGTCAATCTTGAATAGTTCGAGACGTTGTCTCTTCAATACTCTCATGTTGAAAACTTCTTGACAATAGCGTCAGTGCGAAGATATCGATCATCTTCACTAACAGATACAAAGCGACGTTGAGTTCTTTGAAGAAGAGTTTGTGTAGTCATCACAACAGACTATAACATTGTTAATAAATGATCAATTGCATTATTATATTGCATTATCTAATCAACATCACTAGTCACTTGCGTTCTGACTTCTGCAGTTGTAGTTCTTTCTTCATAATGATGATGAAAATAGTTCTTGAACTCTTTTCTGTACTTGTCGTAATAAAAATAAGAATCATTCTCATTTGTGTTTCAATCTTGATACAAATTCAGCTTTTGAGTAGAATCTAAAATCATAGCGAGATTATATATCAGTTCATCTTTGCTCTTCGTCTTGAAATAGTACTTTGCAAGCTTGTTAGAAGCTAGTTCGCAAGCTCGAAGAACAAGTGCTTGTGAAGTACATGCATTATCGCGTACTATCGTCTCAATAACATTGAGATGATTGAAAAGAGCATCAAACATTCAAAATTCTAAATGTATGTTAACATTGATGATTTTAGACACAATCAGAGTTAGCTCGTAGAAAGAATTTAACATATTGTCAATAAGCAATACTAGTGATCATTCATTCTTCTTTAATCGAATAGCTTGAATCTTTGCATCTGTCAAGAATTTCTCGATTTATATATCGATTGTGTCACGCAGTTGATATGCACGTCGAAACATCAAATAAATAAAGTTTCAGTGAATGCAAATGTCTTGTATCAATTTTCAAGATCTTGTGACTTGAAGCTTTAAAAAGCGAAGCTTTCGTTGAGAAAAACTGTTGATGACAATAGTAAGAGCGCGAATCTGTTTCATTGATTAGTAAATGCATTATTTTTTTGCATTATTAACTTGATAAATATCTTCTTGACAACAGTGCAAAGATCATTGCTTGTGATTACATTCTTGACTTGATCATTGTTTAATGACATAGCGAAATTGTCGTTCAAAGTCTTTGATTTAATAGCTCTGATAAACTCTTGAGTCACTAGATTAATGATATGAGTCATACAAGATATCAAGTTTTGTGCTCTATTTTATGAAATGTCGCGTCAACTGAGCGCTTTTTCAAGCTTCTTCTTTAAAGTGTCATTGTTGCTTACATTATTGATAACAACATCAAAAAGCTTGTTCTTAATGTTGTATGTATTCAAAATCTTGAACAGCTCTTGCATCAAATGATGATCAGTATGCTCAACTTGAAGAGATGTAATTTCAATAAGATATTCATGATATTGAAATGTAGCATTTATTCAATATATCAAAACTCTCAGATAAGCGACTTTTTGAGAACTAGATCATGCATTCAACGTAATAGAAATCTGTCGTGACTCTTTTAAGTCTTGCTTTATCTTTGCATGAATTTCATCATATTTCAAGAAAATCATGCTTGACAATTTAGTGCGATGAACGAAAGTAATCTCTGAACGAAGTATTTGTAGTGACTGTTGAAAATGCTCGTTTTCAATGATTCAAAAAGACAAATTCAGTGCAATGAAGATCTGACACAATATCTTTTTTCAATTCTGTTGATTGAATTGAGATGATAAGTTGATATGACTTTTCTTCTATAAATACGTCAACTTTGCATTATCTATTTGCATTATCATATTGAACTTACACGATCGAAAAATATCTCAAGCTGTGAAAGAAAGTTGAGTCATTTTCGTTTCTGACAAGCATTTGACTTGAGATGCTTGATCATATTGAACGTACTAGATTCATCAATAGTCGTAGAATGATCTAGAATTTTAAGACAATTCTTGCATGAAATCTTAGAATATTCTTTCAACGTTGAGATCATTTGAATAAACTTGTTTCAGATGTTGAATTGTTTATTTACTTTGATCTTCTTAGCTCAAAGTGAATTATCTATCTTTCTTTGAGTCTTGTTGATGATACTTTCGTCAACAGACATCTGTAATCATCATTGTTGAAATTGAGCATTGATATCAGCACTTCACTCAACATACTGATTATTCTCTCTTAATATTAGAAGAGAAGTATCACGATGAATTCTATTCATCGCTTCGTGAAGAGTTCGTTTCTTTTCAACGAAATTTCGATTGATATTTCGTGAATCTTGACTTGCAAATTCATTAGAATGAAGACTACTGAAAGTAGATGAATGAACGATCGAGAAATTAAATTCTTTCTCGATCAAAGATCTTGATAATTCATATGTCTTATCAGAATCAGACATCTTGCAATATATTTTATTGATAATGTAACAAGATAATGCAAACAACGAGAAGAGAAATAGATTCATTTGTTTCACGTAAGTCTTTCAAATATAACGACGTAATAGATTCAAAAATAGTAAATCTTGACATTTGATGTCATTTTCAATTTCTTGATGAGTCGAGTCGAGAACTCAAATCGAGTATCGATTCAAGATCAATATCAGATCAAGTCAGAATGTTGAAATCAAGTATTCGAGTCGAGTCAGAAGATTGATATCGAGTACTCGAGTCGAGTCAGAAGATTTATATTAAAACTCGACTCAATAATCAGTCTATGAATGAACAAAATTCTCTGAGAAATAAAATCGCTCATCAACTACACAGTGACTTCACGTCATCAAAACAATGAATATTAAGACAATGTATCAAATAATGAATCTATAGCTTTTATTTAGTGCATGACGCTTGAGTAAACTCTTAATGAGTGTCTGTGCTTTTTGTTGTAACACATTATTCTTGCTTTGCTCTTCACTGATAATATTTTATACAATGATGTTTCGATTTTCAATCTTCAATTTTGAAGAAAAAAGATGATTTCTTTGCACTCGTGATGCTCATAATTATAATGTTGAAAACTGTGTTCTCTTGCTCAATGATTATCATTCATCAAGCAAAGAAATATGTGATGAAAGAAAGATGTACATAATGAAGAAGTAAAGTGTGATTGTATTAAAAGATTCTATTCTGCTCTTGACTTATGTTTCATAAATGTTGAATAGATTGTTGATATAGACTTGTGATTGCAATCGTTCAATGCTTAACTGATTGATAGTAGAGATGCATTCTGATTATTCTCATACACTCTCGATTTTTCACGTAGATAAATGTATGACTTGACATCAAGTAAAGAAGATGAGTTCAAGTCTTCTCAATATATCAGCATAATTGACGAGTCACTACTTCTTTGAAAGCATGTAGTCACAAACTTGAAACTCATCATCTGATTCAACTATTTTATCTGATATCTTTTCATCAATTACTCAACAGCATTGTTGATGTGATAAAGATGCTTTAATATCAATGCAGTCAATGAGTCATGAATTCTTTGATCACTTGTAGTCACGACTCTCAGACTCATCATTTGAGTCAACTATTTTACTAGTAGTATCTTTTCATTTCTTACTGACATTGACATGTCATTCATCTTCTTTGTAGATTAATTGTGACTGTTAGAAGAGATATTGTTACGTAGATGAAAACTCTGCATGACAGTTTTTCTGATCACGTAATGTTTTAACATTATTCAAACTGCATTGAATTGAGATTTCTTGACTCTTCTGACTTCTATTCAAACATAAAATAGAATCAAAAGATTTGTAGTTAACATCATGTACAAATGAATCTCATTGTCAATCAAGTAATTTATTAAGTGAAATAACTTAATTTTGATGAAGAATTATTTCTGAATTATTGAATAAAATGAAAATTATTTGTTGAAATCAGCATTATTCTTTTAATGATGCATTTAAATAATGTAATAATATCATTGAAATTTGAGTTATTTAATAAAATATGAACTTGTAAAGAATTTTGTAAAGTAATGAGAAATTCACAAAGTAAAATAAATTGATTTTGATGAAGAATTATTTTTAAATCATTGAGCAAAGTGAAAATTCATTTATTAAAGTCAACATTGTTTTCTTGATGATGCATTTGAATAATGCAATAATATTGATGAAATTCAAGTAGTTTAATAAAATACAAACTTGTAAAGAATTTTATAAAGTAATAAAAAAACTCATTGAATAAGATGAATTTAAATGCAATAAGAAAAAAATAATTATTATTTTTAACACATATTTAATATTTCTTGCAATTTCTTTTTCACTTTTTTATTTTCATTTTTCATATTATTTTCTTAATTTGAATGTGAAAACACATTTCATCAACTATGAATGATGCATGTTTACAAAACTAGCTTGCAAGATTAAATTAAAAGAAATTAATGAGTGAATAAAGATAACAACTTAACAAAAGATGAAAATTCTGCAAGCTTTTGCTTTCATTTCTTAGCAATTAATTCTATCATTAATAGAATGTTATTTTATTATCTTTTATTATGCAGTTTCATGTAAAGAAATCTTGTTATTTCACAGTTTTAATTACTTCATTCATCGACAAATTCTTAAGTGTTAATTAGTTAATCACATGCAACTAATCATCACGTTGACATCATTGACATCGTTGACAGATAATCAAATCAAAGATTTAATCAAACATCATTAAATTACGTCATTAATCTTGTACTTAAATCTAATAGTTGAAGCGAACAATTACAACGCGCGCAAAGCAAATTTTTGAAAAGAGAAATACAATCAAGACAGATGAATCTAGAAGATGAATAAATGACAATGAATTGCATGAACTGCAGCAATGCTGATTCAGAGATAATTGTGATTGACGTTGACTTGTCACAAAGAAACAGCAACGTGAGATCGAAAAGCTTACGTAATGATGAGAAGTATGTTGCTAACATTATTGATCTTTAATACAGACATTAACGTTAAAGAAAAAGAAAAGTAAAGATCATTCATGAAAAGAAGTAGCAGTGAAGCTGATGCAACGTCTTTGAAATGATTCAGAAGAAAAAAACAATGAGAATCAAAATGCGTTCATTGCAAAGAATGTACAGAAACTGAAGATATTCATACAACTATTCAGCAAGCAGCTACAAAAATAAGATAGCACGCGCTTCTCATTAAGAATTACGTCATGAGCGAACGTGACAAGAGAAGAAGCAACAATGAGAAAGTAACGTTTCAGAAATAAATTGTCATCGCTTTGCAAGAGACGAAAGATTATGATGAAGATAGTAGAAAGAAAGAAAATAAAGAAGATACAAAAGAAATCTATTGAACAAATTCTTCAAGAAATCGCAAATATGTTGACAGCTCAAAGAAATTTAATTGTGTCTCTTCGCAAGCTTGAAAGCGAAGACATCACACTTCACGCAGTAAGTTCAAAGACTCAAACAGATTTGAAAAGATTTCAAACATGAGCAAAAGAAATTGTGAACTTGACGTGCATAGTACATTGAATCTTCGCTGTGCTAGCACATGAGATATGCATCATAATAGACACAAGCAATCAGAAAATAGTCATTAAAAGACTAATAAAAGACAATGTAAGTCTTCATGAAAATCTAAAGATTTGAAGAATAGTTTGACTCAAGAAAGTAATTGAAAGTGAGAAGATTCACTTGTCGCTCATCATAGAGATCGCAATCAAAGCGATGACAAATTGACTAATGAATGAGAGCATGCTAAACTCATATCAAGAATGCTCATGCAAGTTATTTGAAAAGAATTGTCACATCACTCAATGTTACAGATGCTTTAAATTTGATCATATGATCAAATTCTGCAAGAAGAAACAATGCTGCGTTAAATGCGCAGACAAACATCACATTGAAGAGTGCGTGATGTCTTTGAATAAAAGACGTTGCATCAATTGCAACGAAGATCATGAACTCTAAAGATGCATCTGTCTCAAATGATGACAGCAGATGAAACAAGCATCAGAAATCTATAGAAACAGATCGATCAAATATTCAAAAACATTGAAATACAATCATGCATTTCTCTCGCTGTTTCTGAACTCTCTAAGCTTAATGAATTCGTTGAGCTTAACAAACTTCATAGATTCAACGATCTCTTTGAACTCAGCAATCATCATGTTGAAAACACGCAATCGAGACGTTGAATCAACATGACAGATGATAAAAGTCAAGAAGAGACGAGTTGATCTCTTCTTATGCGTGACTAGCGACTTGAATGAGATCACATCTGAGCAGACTCAGAAACACTTAATCAGAAAGTATGAAAGACTCTCAGTGATTGAAAGCATACAAAGAGTCTTTTCAGCGCAGAGTCAACAACAGCTGCAAATAACTTTATGATAAAACAATTCTTTCTACAAATTCTACAGTATAACATCAGAAAATCATTAAAGATTCAAGAATCATTCTTGATCAACAAAGAAGTTCGCGAATTTGACATAATAGTCATACAGAAGCAAAAACATAACATCAACAACTTGCAATCATTTAGCTCAGCTCACAACTTCTTTCATCTAGTGAAAAACTCATTATCTCAATTAAGAATATGCATATATGTTAATAAACACTTAAGATTCAATCAGTGAACAGTAAAGACAGTTGAATCAAACATTTGCTCAATCAGCATATTAACTTGCAACACAGATGACAAAACGCAAATGCTAAAACTTTTAAACATTTACAACTTAAGATCACTATTCATCATATTCACAGAGAAATTCTCAACTATCTCTCGCTTGAATGAACTACTCAAGAATGACTGCAAACAACTAGTCATAGAAGATTTTAATCTACATCATTCACACTGAAAAGAATGAAGATGTTTCATTCAACATATAATGATTAATACTTTATTAAACATCATTACAAATGCAAGATTGAAACTACTGCTGAAATCAAACACAATCACTCATGAGACTCACAATCAGTTTACAACAATAGATTTAGTCTTTAGCAGCGAGAAAATACAGTCTATGACACGTAAGTGCAAAGTACAAATTAATCTACATCAGAAATTAGATCATCTTTTAATTGTCACAGAGCTAAACTTACAAATAATCTCAACACAGTCTTCAACTTGTTGACTCTGAAAAAAAATGAACACAGAAGCATTGAGTGCTTATCTGCGAATACATCTTTTGTCAAATCACTCTCTGAACAGCAAAGCTGAAATGAATGACAGAGTGACAAAGATCATCAGAGTACTACAAGAAATCATTGAGAAGTCTACTCTTTGAGCAAAATCATCAAATTAAGCAAGAAACTTCTGAAATCAGAGCTGCTTTGAAGTAGTAATGAAATCAAGATGATTATGAATCATATGAAAAACGTAAGATACATTAAAGACGTGAAATGAATATTTGAAACATAATGATCACAAAAACAAGATCATCAGACAAATAAAATGCACACACTTCAGATCACAGATGCATGAGTTAAGCGACGCATTGAAATTAATATGATGCTTTGCAAAATGAATCAGAATCGAAAGTCAGTTATTTAAAAAACTTTCTCAGTTTTCATTGCTGAAATAAAGTGATACTGATCATATGATAACAATGTTTGAAGAAAGAATCAAGATGCTGCAAGAAAAGTTTTTTTCTTCACTCTCACAAGCAAACATCAGCAACATTTCAGATTCATTCATATCTTTGACAGTATCATCAAATTCACGTATTTTGAAGAATGAGATAAAGCGAGTAATTAAATGAGTAAAAGTGAACAAAGCATCAGACATCTCTGAAATCTCAAACAAAGCACTTTAAGCAGATCTCACAGAATTGATCTCAGTACTGACGAGTCTATTCAATGCATGCGTGATACACAAATATCACTTGAAGCAGTTCAAAAAGACTCAAACAATAGTGTTATGCAAATCAAAGAAAAGTGACTATATTGATTCAAAAACATATCGACTGATTGCTCTGCTTGATATTATGAGCAAAGCTTTAAAGTCAATTATGATCAAAAGATTAAATGACATAGCTGAAATTCATCACATGCTTTCAAATGCTCAAATGAGAATGAGATGTAAGCGATTCATGATCTTGATGTTAAATTTACTAGTAGATCAAGTTTACATTGTGTGAAACTGCAAAATCAAGTACGTGATCTTCATGCTAAGCTTAAACATCATCAAGATGTTTGATCAAGTCTTGCACATCAGACTGCTGCATACGCTGAAAATGAAAAGAACATTAAGCTATATAGTTGAATGAGCATGCAGCTTTTTAAAGAACAGAAAAACATTATTGATATTTGACAAGCAAATAAGCACTATGTGCAAGATTAACGCAGACATATTTTAAGAATTTCTCATTTCATTGATTTTCTTTCTATTTTTCAACGTAAGTTTAATTGAAAAATGCAAAGCATTGAGAATCAAAATTGAAGTGCTTGACTTTGTAAATGATATCAACATTCTAGTCTATGACAGATTTATTGAAGAAATTTGCAAAACACTGAGCAAGACACATGATATTTGCGCGAAGTGAGCTTGAATTCATAACACAACGTTCGCATCAGAAAAATACAAGCTCACACATTTCACTAGAAAATCGAGAAAATTCAACATAACGACTAGCATACAAATAGAAAGCTCAATAATTAAGTCAAAGTCAAACGTATGAGTTTTAAAGATTCAACTGAACATGAAACTGCAATGAGATATTCATCTTTGACAGATAGAAGTGAGTCACGTCACAAGAATGCTTGCGTTTAGTCATTCAAAAGTCTTCATATGAAAAGTAATCTTCACAAAAGTGAAACAAGTGTACTCAACTGTAGTGAAATCAGAAATTGCATTTGAAGCATCAATTTAACATCAGCGTGACAAAGAGAAAGAATTATCAGACAAGAAATACAAACTAGAAACTCTGCAGAATCAAACTCTACATTACGTTGCAAAAGCATTCAAAAGAGCAAGCATTGAAACGTTAAAGATCAAAATGTACATAAGTTCGCTGCATGTTCATCTGAACATGCTGCAGAATAAAGTCACATTATGCAGTCAAGTTGATAACAGAATGCAAGAGATTAAATGAGCATGCAAACTCATACGCGCTCAACTGATGAAAATTAATCATTTCATCTTTCACTTTTCTGTCATTAAGAAAATAATGCTTCTGAATACATTTATTCAAGAAGATGCAAGAATGCAATCTAAACGCAGATGATTTAACTTTTCTACAATGATTTCAATAAGTGATAGCATCGCAATAACATTATATCATAAAAGTCAATGAAAGTAATGATGAAAAAAATACAAGAAATGCATCGCAGATGTTGACATAATTTCAGCACAAAGATCTCATTTATTCATCAAGATGATAAAAATGCATGATGATCTTCAGAAAATTGAAAGCATTCTCACAATTTACATTGAATTTGAACGCATAGATCTTAACATTTATCTGCACTCAAGAAATGTTTCAAGCATGAATAGCTTGCAATGTGATTGCAAACAAAGTCATCAAACAGCGAAGCATGTACTCATGCATTGCTTGAACTAAACGCATCTGCGATCAAAAATGCTATGCAACATCAACTTCTTGAACTATTGAATAATCATCGCGATCACGAAAGATCTTAAAGCAGCAGCAAGAATGATGATGAAAACAAAGCTTCTGAAGTAATTTAAAGTGATTAGAATACTCATTCTTTAATGTGCGATCAACGCGAACAAATTTGATACATAGTTTTAATCTTGTTGTTTCAACTGCGTAAAGCAATCATATAGATAATGAGTGATTTTCTACGTCAGAGAGTTTTGTTCACTCAACACACATAGCATAAAGTTTCTCATGAGTCGATTTAATCAATGTCATAAAAATGTATGAATTTATTATTATTATTATTATTATTATTAATCTAATAGCTGATAAATTGAATCATTTATCTTTGTGCATAGATAATTAAATGATTAACAGTATCATTAAACAGTTTAACAACATTTTCATTCTTCACATTTTACATGCTCATCATTCTACTCATCATTTTACATACTCATCATTCTACTCATCATTCTACATACTCATCATTCTACTCGTCATTCTACATACTCATCACTTTACTCGTCATTCTACATACTCATCACTCTACTCATCACTCTACATACTCATCATTTTACTCGTCATTCTACATATTCATCATTCTACTCGTCATTCTACATACTCATCATTTTACTCGTCACTTTGCATACTCATCATTCTACTCATCACTCTACATACTCATCATTTTACTTGTCACTTTACATACTCATCACTCTACTCGTCACTCTACATACTCATCATTCTACTCGTCATTCTACATACTCATCATTTTACTCATCATTCTACATACTCATCATTCTACTCATCATTCTACATGCTCATCATTCTACTCGCTCATTTACTCACTTCATTTACTCGCTCATCTACTCGCTCATTTACTCGCTCATCTACTCGCTCATCTACTCGCTCATCTACTCGTTCATCTACTCGCTCATTTACTCGCTCATTTACTCGCTCATTTACCCACTCATTTACTCGCTCATTTACTCGCTCATCTACTCGCTCATTTACTCGCTCATCTACTCGCTTTATCAATCTCTCTATCAAATGCTTTATCAAACTTTCTATCAAACGCTTTATCAAACGCGTTGATTGAATGCATAAAACACATTAAACAGTGCTTCAAACAATGCTTTCTACATGACTTGAGAATAGTACTGTTATCTCTGTGATTAGTAATCTTCGCTCTCAGTTGAAGATCGACGCTAGAAAATTCAGAAGATTCAAAGTATTTACTTCTTCTTACTTCTTTCTTTCTTCATAATTCTACTTTCTAAAAAAACAACAATCATATTTTAACAATGCTAACTAGCTCAATAGAATGCACTCTTCATGACTCAATATTAAACTTTCTATTAAATTTTCTAAAACTATTGAGCTTTCTACTTATCTTTTTACTAATCTTTTGATTGAGCTTTCTATCGAGCTTTCTACTGATCTTTCTACTGAGCTTTCTACTGATTTTTCTATCAATCTTTCTACTGATTTTTTTATCAAGCTTTTTACTGAGCTTTCTACTGATCTTTCTACTGATCTTTCAATCAATCTTTTTACTGAGCTTTCTACTGATTTTTCTATCAATCTTTCTACTGATTTTTTTATCAAGCTTTTTACTGAGCTTTCTACTGATCTTTCTACTGATCTTTCAATCAATCTTTTTACTGAGCTTTTTACTAATCTTTCTATCAATCTTTCTACTGATCTTTCTATCAAGCTTTCTATCGAGCTTTCTACTGATCTTTCTACTAATCTTTCAATTGATCTTTTTACTGAGCTTTCTACTGATCTTTCAATTGATCTTTCTACTGATCTTTCAATCAATCTTTCTACTGAGCTTTCTACTGATTTTTTGATCAATCTTTCTATTGATCTTTCAATCAATCTTTCTACTGATCTTTCTACTGATCTTTCTACTAATCTTTTAATTGAGCTTTCTACTGATCTTTCTACTACTGAGCTTTCTAATGAGCTTTTTACTGAACTTTCGATCAAGCTTTCTACTACTGATCTTTTTAATGAGCTTTCTACTGAGCTTTTGATCAAGCTTTCAATTGAGCTTTTTATCAAACGTTTTATCAAACTTTCTACATGCTTCAAATTACTCATTAATTGAATGCATAACATGAATTGAATCATGCTTTCTACATGACTTCTTTTATGATTCTCTATCAAGCACTCTTCATGTTTTTCTATCGAGCATTCTTCATGTTTCTCTATCAAGCACTCTTCATGTTTTTCTATCGAGCACTCTTTATGACTCTCTTTATGATTCTTTATTGAATATTCTACATAGTCAACAATTCATTCAAATAGATGATTAAATAACTAGTTAGATAATAAATTCATTGATTTAATATCTTGCTTTTGCATGCGCTTAAGCATATAGAATTTAGCATATAGAATTAGAATAATCAGTGTCAGCAATGTTATTTTGATGATTCATATCATTTTGATGATTCATGTCATTTTGATGATTCATATCATTTTGATGATTCATGTCATTTTGATGATTCATGTCATTTTGATGATTCATGTCAATGTGATAAACAATGTCATTTAAGTTATTAGACATGCGCTTGCAGCTAATCACGTCAAAGTGATCTTATAAGAAGAGAGATTGATCAAAATGATAAATCATTTAATTTATCAACTAATTACGTGATTAAACATTTGACGAAATTTCTCGATGTTCTGACTGCAAGACTGTAAAAACTTCATAGTCATGATATTATTTGATTTCATTATAAAACAAGAGAAGCTGCAATGATTTACATCATACTTGTCAAAGAAGTTTTGCAATCAATGATGAGATCATGTGATGAGCATGCATAATTGTAATGAGAAATTCAATTGAAAGTATTACATTAAATACTTGCATGCTAAACTTAACAATTCTAAAATTCACAACTTTTAAACAAAATGTTGACTTGAAGCTGCAAAGCAGCGAGTTGATCAAAGCATCATGAATTTCAAACAGTATTTCATCAGACTGTATGTAAATTTGAACTATTATATATTTGATGAAACTTTCATAATGTACTTGCAAATGAAAATTAATAAAATCATCATGAATGAGTCTCTTTGCATTTCATACATCTTTATCAATTATGTTGATTTGTTAAAACATTTTATAAACATTGACTTGCATTTGCAAAATATTAATGCAGCAAAGTAAGAATGCAGCATCTTAGAAAAGTTTTTAATTCTTGCATGAAAAGACGAAGTCTGTTGCTGCAACAAAGAATTTGAAGTTCTCTGCTTTAAGCACGCAGTTTAAAGATGATGTAACATTCAAGTTCAGTAAATTCAAGTAAAATGCTGCTTCATTCAATCTTACATGCTGATCATGCAAGAAGTTGAAACATAAGATTGATAATTCAATATGTTTCAACTACACATTCAGACAAAAGACTTGCAATCATGATGAAAAGATGAGAAAAGAGAAAGTTTGATGTTCATCATTGAATCATTAAATATAACTGTGAAAAGATGATTATCACATGCACTGATGATATCAGTATTGACAAATATCTTTAAGAAAGTGCGTGAAGCTTATTGTCTTATTGATTCTAAGATTAAGTGAAACTTTATATTGCAATCATGAATAAAAAAGCATAAGTTATTGAAGAATCATGCAACTCTGAAACAGATTCAAATGATTGATGATCATTGAATTCTCTGTTATGATACATATTATTTTGAGACGAAGTCTCATCTCTTGATGACTCATGAAACAACATTAATTCGATTGCATCTAGAATTCATGAGAACATTGACTACTATTAATAAAGATTTTTCGAGCATGACTCAGTTGCATCTTCAAAATTCATGAGAATATTGACTATCATTTATAAAGATTTCTCAAGCGAAGTTTTCTTCTTCATCTTTTACTCATCATCTTTTGACCTCTTTTCTAGATGAAAGCATCTACATAGAGACATATTTACCTATTTATCTATCTATTTATCTATCTAGTCATCTGTATCTAGTCTATTTTCTAGATCTATCTATCTACTAGATTGATCATTGCATGTGTTCATGCTCGCTCTGTTGATTTCAAAGCTCTTTATATTGCATTTGTACTTTATTTCTTGACAACATCAGATCAATATTGAGTTGATGTATCACAAGAAAATTCATAAAAGTTGAAACATTGAGTTTCATGCTGTGAACATGCAAGAATATAATATGATTCTTAATTATTCATGATTAAATGAGATCAATTTGAATAGTCACTGATGCAAACATCGCTGATTATATTGAGAAAACAGCACTCAGCGTGCAAAGTAAATACAAGTTAATCTGTGTAAAACATTGAAATTTGTTAAGCTGACAATGCTTGCAACTAAGAGAAAAGAAGAGACTTATGTAGCTTTGCTTTATCAGTTGCTATTTACAGATGACTTATTACAGAATGCAGATCATCAGATTGTAAAATGCAATGCACTTAAAGCGAAAGAATCAAAGATACTCTCTGCTATTCAAGATTTTAAGAAAGTGTTTTCTGAAATTCTTTTTGATAGTTTGAACATGCATGATCAGATGAAACATTTCATTGATCTGATAAAGAGCAAAATGTTTTGCATTGAATTTATTTATAAGATGATATAAGATGAGCTTGCTGTGATATGAAATTATTTAGACAGTGTGTTAAAGAAGAAATGAATTCGTTCATTAAATAGTTTTGCAGAAGCATCTGTGTTGTTTGTAAAGAAGTTGAATGAAAGTCTTCATTTATGCGTGAACTATCATGATTTCAATGAAATAACAGTAAAGAACAATTACTCATTGTCTTTACTATTTGAAATGTTGAATCACTTTACTCATGCAAGATACTTTATCAAAATTGATATTCATAATGTTTGTTATTGCATTCAAATTCACAAAAGCGATGTATAAAAAACAAGTTTTTATACACGCTATGATCAGTTTAAATATCAGATGATGCTTTTTGAATTGATAAATGCTTCTGCAATCTTTCAGTTCTATGTAAATCACATGCTTAAATCATTCATGAATATTTGTTATGTGATATATTTGAATTATGTCTTAGTATACTCTGAGACGAAAGAGCAGCATTGAGAGCATGTGCATAAGATTCTTCACATGTTACTGAAATATTGATTGTATGTTAAGCTGTTGAAATGTACTTTCAATCATGATAAAGTTATCTTTCTGAGATTCATAATAAAGTGAAGAAATATTCAGATGAAACAGTCTTATATTAATGTAATCATTAACTAATCTGAGCTTGAGTCTGTAAAGAACATTCTCATACTCTTGAAATTTGCAAGATTTTATCAACAATTTATAAAAGAATTCTTTTAAATTGTTATGCTCTTAACAAATTTAATCAAGAGTGCAAAAAAGAAAGTGATGCATTCACTTTTTACAATGACATTAAAAGCAAAAGAAACTTTTGAAAGATTGAAAGTAATTTTTATCAAAGCTTTCATTTTGAAACACTACAATTGAGATGCAAATCTTTGCATGAAAATCAATGCATCAAATCACGAAGTTGAAGATGTGTTTATTCAAAAAAGCAAGACTGATCAATAACATTTCATTGTATATTATAATTATAAGTTCAAAGAAGTTGAAGTATGATGAAACATACATGACAAAGAACTGTATATTATAGTTCTTAATTTTAAGAACTGATGATATTATCTTCAGAGTAGTAAGTGATTCATATGTATGATAATAAATCACAATTATCTTTGTTACTTTATGATGATAAAGAAGTTCAATGCATGACAGATGCATTAAGCTGAGAAATTAACTATGTTTAACTTTCATATAAATTATCACAGAGACAAATTAAACTTTGTGAATGCATCATTAAAAAGATTCAACATCATGAAATTGAATAATAGTGAGAAGAATAATGATTATTTTCTATCTATTCTGCAAAACAAACTTTGTAATCAGAAATGTCAATCTGAGCTGCTAAAAAATGAAGAAGTTTTGACAGCAATTAAACTCACAGCATTGATGATGCAACTGAATGATATAATCATTGCAGATACTTAAGTCATGTGTTTGAATGAAAAAATACTTGCTAAATTTCGCAGAATTTTAAACACTGCATCATCTTAACTTCTGATTCATCAAATCATGAAGTTGAAGAGATTTTATTTGAAGATGAGTGAATCAATGACTGCATGACTGCTGAAGTTACAATAAAGAGATGTTTTTGTTGCAAATGAGAAGTGATGTCAACAATTTGCATCTAAAAAGAATGAGCTTTTGAAATGAAGTATGAAGAATAATGAATTGCTACGTTGTGATTTTGCAGTTTATGTATTCAATGACTCTGCTACAAGAAATGAGATTCTGTATATAAATCATGATGATTTTAAAGCAGATCATTTTGCACATGCTCATATCAAGACTGCAATAAGAAGAAAATATTATTAATTAAAAATGCTCAAAAAGATGATGAAATAAATGAATCTATTTCTCTTCTCGTTGTTTGCATTACTCTGTTGCATTATCAGACACTCAGATAAATATTAGTAGTACTTCGCTTCATGTCTTGATGAGTCGAGTCGAGAATTTTGAGTTGATACTCGATTTCAATCTTCTGACTTGATTTAAATACTTGAGTTAAATCTTCTGACTTGACTCAAATACTTAAGTTAAGAATTCTGACTCGAATCGAGTCTTGACGAGTTGAATACTCGACTCGAACTCGAGTACTCGACTTGACGCGATCAGTTTAATTTTTCTATGAAAATTTCTGAAAATTAATGAAAAATCTTAGTAATGTGAAGAAAATCATTGAGAATTTGATTTGATTTGAATTCATACACTCTTGTGACATCGATTTAGACTCGACTCATGAGAGAAACTATGTTATATGTATTGAATGAACAAAACTCTCTGAGAAAGAAAATCGCTCATCGACTACATAATGACTTTACGTCGTTGAAACAATAAATTGACACTGTGTTATCAATAATGAATTTATAGCTTCTATTCAGCGCGTGACGCTTGAATAAACTCTTATGAGTGTCTGTGCTGTTTGTTGTAACACATCGTCTTTGCTCTGCTTTTTATTGACGATATTTTATACAACAATGTTTTGATTCAATTCTTGATTCAAAGACGAAAGACGTTTCTTTGCATTCGTGATGCTCGTGATTGTAACGCAGAAACTGTGTTCTCTTGCTCAATGATTGTCATTCATTGAGTCGAGAAATGTGTGATGAAAGAGAGATGTGCATGATGAGAAGATAGAGTGTGATTGTATTGAATAATTCTTTTCTTCTCTTGATTTGACTTGTGTCACGTAGACGTTGAATAAATAGTTAGTATAAATGTGCAATCGCAATCGTTCAATGCTTAGCTGATCGATAGTAGAGATGCATTCTGATTGTTCTCATGCACTCTCGATTTTTCACGTAAATAGATGTATGACTTGACGTCAAGTAAAAAAGATGAGCTCAAGCTCTCTCAGTATATCAGCGTGATCGACAAGTCACTACTTCTTCGAACACATGTAGTCACAAACTCAAGACTCATCATCTGATTCATTTATTCTATCTGATATCTTTTCATCAATTACTTGATGACATTGTTGATGTGATGAAGACGTTTCAATATCAATGCAATCGACGAGTTGCAAATTCTTCAATCACTTGTAGTTATGACTTTCAGACTCTTCATCTGAGTCAACTATTCTACTAGTAGTATCTTTTCATCTCTTACTGACATCGACATGTCATTAATCTTCTTCGTAGATTGATTGTAACTGTTAGAGAGAGATGTTGTTGCATGAGTGAAAACTCTGCATGATGACTTTTCTGATCATGCAACGTTCTAACATTATTCAAACTGCATCGAATTGAGATCTCTTGACTCTTCTGACTTCTATTCAAAACAGAATAGAATCAAAAGATTCGTAGTTGACATCATGTACAGATGAATCTCATTATCAGTCAAATCATTGAGAATTATAAAATAAAAAAACAAGTACATTAATTGACTGCAAAGAAGTCAAAGAGAAAAAAGAGAGATAAATCACGTAAGAATTATGTTTAAGAATGTATTAAAAGTGCAAAAATGCAAGTTTAAAGTTTGATATTAACTATAAACAAAATAAACTTACATATCAATATATGTTTTTAGAAAAGAAAATGAGTGATATCATGAATGAAAGAAGAAAAATAATGATCAATGATTGCAAACAAGAACATTGAAGTGAAAGAAGAAGTTATTTATTCATTAGTGAATCTTGTCATGCATTACTCACTTCAGTTGATACTTACAAGATGAAGATGAAGTGATATAATAATAATAAGAAGTGATGAGAATGAGAAAAATGAAAGTCTCTACTCAATTGTTAAATACAATTTCACATGATTGAAAGAAAAGTTATTCATTTTCTCATTATTGAAAATGAAGAGTAAGACAAGTCTTGATGCAAGCGTTGAAATGATGAATCATCATTCACGCAGCATGATGCATTAACAGCTGAAGATGATGTGAAGCTGAGTTTATAATGTAATCATACTTTTCTTTGAAGCAATATTTGCATTTGCAAGCACACTTGATGAGAACATGACATATGTAAGTCATCGCTGCGCTCAGATGATGAACGCAGCGACAGCATCAAATTGTCTGATCATTATGATTTATCATGCATCAGTAATTATCAAAACACGCAGAAATAAATATGCATATCAAGAATCATGAGTTCAGTCTTTAATGCAGAAGACGCGAAAAGAGCAGAAGAAGCAGTGACAACGACATGAAAGAAGCAATGAAAAATATACATCTCAAGAAAAAGAGCAGACTTCGCGAGCATGTTAGCATGATCTCAGTGAGCGCAAAGCTGTTACTTATCATATTGATGATGATGATGATGTTGATACTGCTATGTCATTCATGTTAACTCAAGATCTGCATTCACATCACAACAATACTACAATAAAAGAGATTCATATCTTGAATTACAAGCTACGCAAAATATGCATAGCGAATTTCATGTCTCGTCAGATTTGAAAGAGCAGTACTCACAGAAGAATATGTCGAGATGAAACTAGACTGATCATCAAGTCGAGTTTCAAGTTGACATTTTGAACTCGAATCGAGATTGAGTAGAATTGCTCACATTTTCAACTCAATTCGAGTCAAGTTGCTTATATTTTCAATTCGATGCGATTTAATTCAACTGAAAATTGAATCAATTCAACTCGATTTGTCAAGAACTTGAGTTTAACATCAAGAGAGTTAAATATAGAAATTTTTCCGATTTTTGACTTTTGCATTATCTTTTAATAGAGAGTCATGAAGAGAAACATGAAGATCGTTTGATAGAGAGTCATGATGAGAAACATGAAAAGAAACATGAAGAAAGTCATGACGAGAAACATGAAGAGAAACATGAAGAAGAACATGAAGAAAGTTATGATGAGAAACATGAAGAGAAACATGAAGAGAATCATGACGAGAAACATGAAGAAAAACATGAAGAAAAACATGAAGGAAAAACGTGAAGATCGTTTGACTTTGATAGAAAGTCATGACGAGAAAACATGATAGAAAGTCATGAAGAGAATCATGAAAATTGTTCAATCAAGCTATTTACATCTATCTAATATCTTGTCGAGTCGAGTCGAGTTTTCGAGTCGAGTTATCGAGTCAAGCTTCTCAATTCGACTCGAGTGCTTGAATTCAACTTCTCAACTCGACTCGACACTTTTTCAAAAAAATTTCAATTCAACTTGACACTTTTCGAGTCGAGTACTCGACTCGACATGATCAGTCTAGATGAAACAAGAAGAAAAAGAAAAGAAGAAAAGAAAGCAAAGATGAAGAAATTGATATCAACAATCTCGCACTAGCTCTGTTTATGCTCGTTAGCACAATCAACTCACAACACTTCTACACAAGTGCTAAAATGCTGAAGAAGTCATGATTATGCTATCAGTTACAAGAAGGCAATACGATGCTATAAAGACTTGAAGATTGAGTCTTTGAGAAGAAATGCAGTTGTGAGAACGCATCTCATCAACTATGAACAATGCGTGTCTGCAAGACTAGCTCGCGAGATTAGATCAAAAGAAGCTAATGAATGAATAGAGATAACAACTTGACTGAAGATGAAAACTCTGCAAGCTTTTGCTTTTGTTTCTTAGCAATTAGTTCTATCATCAATAGAGTGCTATCTTATTATCTTCTACTACGCAGTTTCACGTAAAGAGATCTCGTCGTCTCACACTGAATTCGAGTAAAAAGATAGTCTCTTTCAATCTACTTGAATGCTGTTTTAAGTGACTTCTGCATCGATTTTTCTGCTCACGTTCATGTTGTTCTGACAGTCACTAACTTCACTTTCATGAGATAGCGCTTGTTATCTACATGTCAACATCATCTCTCTGCAACTTTACAAGCATCATTCACATCTTGAAGATGATGTTCGTGATGATTGCATGATGATTAGTCAACTGAGCGAAGCGACAGTCAGATGCAGAATTGCGACATCAGAAGAATTTCTGAGTGTCTGAGATTTTCTCGAAACGCTTATCTAGAAGTCAATTCTGATTCTCTGCTCACGATTATAAAGAGATCAGCACTCTTCTCTCTTTTCTAGTCTTCTTCGTTTCTTCTAATCATTTTCTTCACACTTTCTCGTCTCTTGTTTTTCCCTTCTCTTGACTCACATTGTAATTATTCATGATCTTCGTCTGACTTATCATGATTCGTCGCAAAGTCTCACGTCACGTCTCTCAGATGATTTTCACTTCGTCTCAATTCTCTACTGTGAAGAATCATGTGTTTGCACGCGACTATTACAATTGTCGTTACAAAAAGATAAACAAGAAGCGTCGATCTATGAGTCTATATGAGAAGTTCACGAAATCACACATCAACAGAATGAAAGATTTATGAAAAGAGTACGTTGAATGTCTCTTTCTTCACACTCTATAAATTCTTCTACTCATCAACGAGTCTTTCTAGATACTGCAAGATGATCAATATTGACTCATATCACACACTTAAAAAGTCTTTCGCGAGAAGAATCAACAATTTCTTTCACTGAATATGCAACGAGTATATTGTTTGAAAAGTCAGCTTTATCATCACGTATTGACATCAGCTCAGTCAAGTGTACATCAAATACAAGAGTCAACGAGTCAGTTCATGTGTGTTAAAAAAATTATACGAGATATGCTGCAGCGAACGTAAGAGTACTGAGCAGTGTTAACAAGAATGAATCAGTTCATTGTTGAACTCTTGACACAAGAGCATGACTTGAATGACAGCGAGATAAACAAACTCTTGTTGAATGTGAAAGACTTCTTGAAGATGCTTTGTTGTCACTGAGTGATGAACATCAACTTCTTCTCGCACGAACGTCAGCGAGTGCAAATCGTCACTCTACTCTTACTGATCGCGATCATTGATTCTCATCTTGAAACGCTGTTAAGAATCATTTATGACGATATTGATATGTTCATATTGCGCGATAAAAAAATCGATGAGATCGCTCTGACTCTTCAGCTTCGCTTGAAGAAGATCAAATCACGACAGAAGCGAAAGCAATCATGAGATAGAACTCTCTCTCTATCGCTCAGAGACATTGACTTCAACGCAGAAAAATCTATATCTTCTTTATGAATGATAATTCAATCTTCTGCGTGATCTTTCATATCATGACTCTTGCTTGCGATGACGAAGTCTTTCAATTTCTCAATATCACTCTTCGAGTGATATTCACGCTCGAAGTACGCTCTGAGTTGAACTGTCATTCAATTCAGTGACATGATGAAATAAAGAATCAGCTCGTCTTTCGCGTATTCAGCAGTTCAGATCGAGAAAAGAATAAAGAATTGCATGAATCTCTTCTCTACAGTTGATATCAGGAATGAGTGAAGTGTCTGAAAGAAGAGATCAACTTCGTGCAGATTTTGACTACTTATTGTCTTCGTCGAGCGACAAGTAACGTGATCAATGATGAGTCTTGTTGTGTTTGACTCAAGTAGTGATTAGCTGACTGAGATAAACGATTTTAACTCAAACGAGATGATGTGTAATCTACTGCTCGATCACGTCAATTCGATGATCTTTCAGCGAAATTATCTCTTTCGAATGATTCATTACGATACGCAAGCGACTTATCGAGACATCGCGTCGCGAGAGAACTTGATCGTTGCTTCTCATTGAATGAGTCGCATGATCGATTCTCGTCGATCTCGCAGACTTTCTTCTCAACAATTGCAGCACTTACAACAGAATGCGAGCATTCAAAAGCTGCGCGAGCATCAGCAAAATCTCTACAATCAGATTCACGACAAGTTTAATTTCATCTATCGAGCAGAAGATCAATCGATCTACGATGAATATCAGCAAGTCAAGCGAGACATTGATTGCATGCTCAAAGAGAACGAACGAGCACTTAAGACTCAATTGTAAGTTGACTACGACGTGACAGCTTCGATGCAAGATATGCTCGCGCAACTAGCGATCAATGATATCGTTCTTTTTTCTGTTCAGTCTTCTTCAATCTCAGTTGAGTATGTCTTCAAGAAACGCGCACATATCGTTCAGATCTTCTTCGACTCGTCGTTGTTTGTCAACTGTGATGAAAATCTTGATCAACGAATCTTCATCGTTGATGACTTGATCTCGCTGTGCACTCGTCAAGAACGACGTTCTCGAAAATCTCATCAATCGTGAAAGAATAATATTGTGACAAGCTTCTTGAATGATAGTACTGACATGAATATCAAATCGAAATGCTCGAATTTCAACGTTTCGATCGAATGTCAATTTTCACTTCAATGTCGATCTTTTCAATGTTTACATTGCATTGACGACGTCACGTTACCTTCTCTCGAACGACAACACGTCTTTGACAGCAAACACTCGTTACAGCGTCACTTCGATCGGCATCACGAGTTTCAGTCGAGTCAGAACTGTTCATTTCTCAATGATGAATGCGTGCAGCTCGCGCTCGAAAGTCTCATGCACTTCAAAAATCATGCAGCGAAGGTTCATGAAATCTATATGTCTGACAAATGCTAATTTTCGTCACTCGTCATTTCAATGGCTTGAGATATTTACGCGCGCTATCGTCATCGTCAATCGTTCTTCTTTAGCTGTGATTGTAGATTATTTTCTTTTGTCTATCGTGAAAGATTTGAGATGTTCAGTAATCTTGAAATAGATAGCATATTGATAAAACAATAGAAAATATAACACATGTTTAATACATTCACATGATTCTAAGTCGCGATCATCGTCGCTTCTGTTCTCATCGATTTGCTCTCATGCTATTCGCAGACGATATTTATAGTCTAACAATCGAATTTAATCATCAGAGTTCAGGTTTTTGTATCGAGCAGAAGAAGAATCGATTCATGACGAGTATCAGAAAGTCAAACGCGTCGTGAAACGACTCATAAAAGCACGAGAGCGAGTGCTCAAGAAGCAGGTTTAAGCAGAATATGATGTCATCGCTTCGATGAACGATATTCAAGCGCAACTCGAAGAAAATGTGAAGTCGATTGATCAGACTGTTCTCATCTCAGAATCTATTCGATACGCCTTCGTGAAAAGATCTCGCATCGCTCAGATCTTCTTCGATTCGTCGTCAGCGTTCGATGTCGAGGGCAACGTGAATTGACGAATCTCGATTGTGAATGATCTGATGTCGCTTTGTACTCTGCAAGAGAGCCGATTCCGCAAAGTCAGTCGAAGACGAAAAATTCGAGTTATCGAAAGTCATTCAGATGATGCAGATGCGGAATGTATCTTGAACGTCGTCACGTCCGAGTCTGAGTTGAAATCCCAGGTTCGTCAGCTCTTTTCACTGAGATGCAAATCTTATCAGTGCCTTCATTGTCTTGGCAATCGCACTCTACCTTTGAACGAGCGACTTCATAACCTTGATAGTAAATTCTCGTTGCAACGACATTTTGATCGCTGTCATACGTTTCGGCCAGGTGAGCACTGTCCTTGTCCCCATCCCGAATGTGCTGCCGTTACGCTCAACAGCATGATGCATTTCAAGAATCATGCGGCCAAGGTGCACGGAATTTACATGTTCAAGAAGATATAACCTGTCCCGACGTGAGAATTTTGATCAGTCGATGCTTCATCTCGCTCAGTTAACTGCACGAGTTGGTTGTAATATCTTTATATTACGTCGCCTCGTCGTATTATTATGTATCTCTACACTTTGTAGAATTAGAGCAGAATTTTCTTAGCTATGATGTGTCGTTTTACAGTCCTTCTTGATGTGTCCGTGAACCTACCTCTCTGATCATCTGACCTCTGAATTTCGTTCCTGAACCCGAATTTAAACCTTGGTCTCTTATCAGTTGATCTGTATGAATTAGTTGAAAGATTCCTTACAAATCGAAAGCTGTTCAAACCAATAATATGATACAATTTTCCAGTAAATTAAAAGAATTAAGTCGTAATCGATAATGAAGTAGAAGAATGAATGCCCCAGGGGATTCAATGGCGTAGGGGATTATATGACGTAGGGGATTATATGGAGTGGGGGATTGAACGGAGTGGGGGATTGAACGGAGTGGGGGATTGAAGGGGGTGGGGAATTCTATGTCCTGGGGTTTATATTTCGTGGGAACTTTTATGCCGTATTGATTTTTAATGACCAGGGACGTTTATGCCGCAAAGACTTATTATGTAACGCTAGCGGCACTACTAAGTTAGCCCCAATGAGGCTGAAACGAATAAAGGTGTCTCGACGCAAGCTGAAACTACTTAACCGTATGGACTTTAACCCTTTTCAAACCTAGCAAGGCGCATCTTTCAAAGCTCCATAGCTCCTAGTAACAACAACCTCAATGACGTTAAAAGCCTCCATAACGAACTTAAAGCCGACAACCAAACTCGACAATTAAACCAGTTGATTATAGAATAGCTCACGAAGTGACTGATTCAACTGGCCACCAGCTTCGTTGTCTTCGATCAGCCAACGTTCAAGTCACCGAGATAGCCGAAGCTGCCGCCCATGCCTCAGCGCCCGACGTTAAGATCAGTTGTATAGTTCTGAAGACCTGCCTCCTCCTTGACGGCCTTCACAGGCTTAGCCTTAGAGATAGGCTCAATCAGTCGCTTCATACTCTTTTCCTTGTTCATATGTTTCGTATCTTCCTTCTTTGCGTTCCGCTAAAGACGACGCTCAAAGCCACCGTCATCCTTCGAGCTAAGCAGAACCTTAGCAATAGCTCTGGGAAGCTCAAGGTCTGATACAGCCACCGACAATTCGATTTCTCGAGACCCTGTGGAGTCAAAGTTCCTCGATTAGTGATTCAGAGCCAGAGCCCAATATGGGCACATCTTTCTGGTTCAGGATCGCGACCGGTGCTCCTTCAGGGAATGGATATGTGGAGACATCTTGACGTACTCAGTCAAAGACGTCTGAATGATCATGAAAACGGCAGGCTTCTTACTAAGTGATATCCTTGATTGAAGTTTACTCTTCTCGCGTGCGGCAGAAGTAGTCCCATTCAAGGTCCGCAAAATCATTAAAGACTGTTTTTCATATACTGTAATTCATGCGACGATCGATCTTGCTCAGGCTGATCGTAAAATTAAGAGCACAGAGACGACGTAAGATTAAATTTTCTGACACGTCGTCATACATCGTCCTCATCACATCCGGACTAGACTTTCAGCGACTCTCGCTAATTGTCTGCCTTATTAAATCGAAGATATGATTTATTAAAAGACGAACTTGATATTTCTCGACAAAGATATCTAGATTAATAAGGAAACTGTTATCGTTATCGAATAACATGTAAGACTTAAGACTGTGAAGTCAGATAAAAAAGTTTTCGAAGATTAAGAGATCATCCTCAGGCAAATTAATGACTTACTTTATATATTCTTTGAACGATAGACTGTATAACTTCTCGAAGAACGATGAGCACTGAATTAATAGATCCCGTGGGACTTTGAAGACCGCCTTGCACGGTCCAATCAAGACAGTGGATTTCGTAAGAACGGCCGTGCGCTCATGTTTTGGCAGCATATTCACCTAAGATACCACAATCTTCGCAGCTCCGATTGAGACGGCTCTTCGGCTGATGCATGGACAGCAGTATCAGCCATCTTAGTGTCTTGACTCTCGGCTGCTCAAGACAATGAATTCGGTGGCCAGTTGGATCAACGAACCAGTGAGCTGTTTTATGGCCGACTGGCTTTATTGTTAAGCATGGCCGTCGATTTAACACGTACCGGCGAAGCAGTGGTTTCGGCGAAGGTACGCCCCTCGGACCCTCGGCCGTGGCTTGGCAGTTCCCCACCAGATTGTTGGAATTCACCCTTCTTCGAGGTAATACCGAGGTTCACTAGTAAATTAGGTGGTTGGTATGGAACGGTGGTTGGGAAAGGTGGCTGGGGATTCGTGTATATATTACCTGGTAATCCCCGGGTAAACTTCAGTAACAACCTAGCAACCTATGCAATCTTACCTGCATTTTCAACACAGATGACCATCACCATCATCATCATTTACTAAACGATGAAGGCTTGATATCTCTGCCAAAAAGCCTCGCAATGGAGCGATGATCTAGCGTTCATGGAGTAAAGATTGAGGCCAGGCTGCGCCCTGTTTCGTCTGCAGCAAAAGGGCAAGTGCCACGTTCGCCCGTCTAAGACTATGTCTGCATGAATAATATTGTGACGACGACGGCTACGTTTAGCATGCCTGATGATACTGCACCAAAATCGACTTCAGAAGGTCGACGAGGCCGTCACTTCAGCCTTCGGCAGAGCATGAGCAGAGACCTCGAGTTGTGTTCCCCCAGGCCTCATCGCTCAGATCACAGTTTCAGTCGGCGAAGATCTTAACGATTCCAGCCCAGTATCCAACCGTTTCTCTCCTCCTCCTCCGCCTCCCTTACAACAACCCCTCTCTCTATCACAATCCACCGCCTCAGAAACATCATTCAACATCCCGAGCCAAATGTACACACCTCCTTCACAATATTCACACACACACTACTCAAGTCGCATTTCGCCGCATTCGCAGTCACGATACCTATCAGATAGGCCGCAGAGCCGGCGAGAGCAGACTTCAGCTCACTTCAGCCTGCCGTTGAGCTCGTCCAGCAAAGGACGAAAGTCGATCAATATTGAGACTGGGAAGCTGTAAATGAAGATGGAAAGTCAGTATTGAAGGCAAGAAGCCAGTATTGAAGGTGACCAGTATTAAAGATGGGAAGCAGTGTTAGAGGCGTGTAGCTAGCCAGTATTGAAGGTGAAGAACCAGTATTGGAGGCCATTTGAACGCGAGGGCAGAAGACGTTTTTCATCCATTCAACTTTGACCATCACAATGTTTTACATATAATCAGTAGATACGGAAGAAAGCTAAATCGATCACGTTGTTACATGAATTTTCATTATCGCACCCGCCAGTCGAACCACGGAGCAAACGATGACTTAGCCAAGTTCTACTTAGGTCAGGTTCCTATCATCAGACGCCCGGGATTGCTCTCTCTCGCCAGCTTCGATGTGACACTTACGTTCTATCATGTGCTAGCTGCACAAGCAGCCTGACAGCTGCCAAAAGCCGTATTACAAGCAACGATAGAAGTCGAGGCAGAGGCTCCGAGCGTAGCTCCGCAGGTAAAGCCAGCTGCGCTGTAGCAAGCCATGACAAGCGCCGCACAGCCTGCCTGACACACGCCATAGCCTGCGGGACCAGCCAGAGCCGGGGTCACGACCGCGAAGACTGAAGGTAAGATTAAGGTCAACCTCATTTCTTTGAGTTACGGTTTGTGTTTCTCTATGCGTGATGTTGACAGATGTGCAATGGTCATGAACTTTAAGTATCAGGACGTCCGTAGGGCTGTCAGACGGAAGTTTCTAGAATGAGCTTGGTTTGATCCCTGAATTACGGAGAAATTTGGTCCGCAGATGAAATCAACTTTTCAAATTTACACTAGATACAAAACGGAACTAATACCAAATTATCATCAGCAGACTTACTTCGTCATGTACGAGATTCACCTTCACTTCTTTCAAAGCGGCAACCCTAGGAACAGGAAGTACCCTTCGCCATCGACCCCTAAGATCATACCAATGTTTTCGAATATGTCTGTAGATCTCGACTTCATGGTCCGGATCACTCACTGGTATATCGATGGCCCACTGATTTCCGGTTGGCCCCCAGCAGAGAAACAAACAGTGATCTGAGCCGGTGTCTTGCGCTGCACGATCCCGGAATTTCTGAAAGAAAGACGGTATTGAGTCTTGTTTTCTGCCATTCGCAAGAGAGTCTACGGAACGAGAACGTATTCGTCGCCGCAGCGATGTCTGAAGAGAGATCTGTTGTAATTCAATACCACTCGCCTGAGGCTGAGCTTCGAGATCTCGCTGCAGATTGCGAACAATTGAAGACTCAGTAGCTTCATCAGCCATGATTGCGTATTACACAGACTTGTATTGGCATTGCCAATCTTTCGAGGCTGCTTTCAGAATCTCTCACTCGTAAGAGCTAATCTCAAATTTCTCTACATGTTGAGCAATTTTGACGGTCAGCCTAGATATGCGTACAAGGCGCAGCTGACCACCGTGCTCTATTCACTTCTCGAAGAAACATGAAGACTCTGAATCAATCATTTGCGGCTTGGCAAGCTTGAACGAGTTTAGCGCTGACGCGTCAATTTCAGAAGCTTCTAGAAAGCCAAAAACCCGAAACACATTTCATACTTTAAATGAAACTCTTGTCACCTAAATGCTTACACATTATATGGGGTTCTTTTTCGGAGTCAAACTGCGCTGTGGTTCATCTTTGTTTCAAACCCCTTCATCTGTGTTTCAAAGTCCGTATGAATACGTGGTGTATTCAGACATATGGTGATGAAGATGCAGTAAATGCAGTATGTAGTTTCTAGAAGTAGATACACGTCAATTGCTAAAGTGATTGCAGAATTAAAATTCTGACACGATCCAGAGCCTCTTCTAACCTAGGGTCTTTTTTACCTTTAAGAGTTTTCTTGCCTCGGGGCCTGTTTTCTCCCGGGGATTTTCTTGCCTCTGAATCCCCTCGCTTCGTTTCTGGCTGCATCATCAGCCGTTGCCTGCACCACCAGCCATTGTTCACCGCACTTAGCGTGGTAGGAGATTCTTTCTAGGAGAAAGTTCCTAGGAACGACTCGTTAAACCTCTCGGTGGATTAATGGCCCGAGAATTCCTAGCAACAAGTGGCTCCTAGGAACTTTTTCCTAGGAGAAATTCGTGCTTAGGATCGCGCAGGTCCTGGGAAGAAATGGTTCCTGGGAGCCAGATTCTCCTGGAAGAGAACGGTTTCCGGGAGAGAATAATTCCTGGGAAGAAATGGTTCCTGGAAGAATTATTCCTAAGAGAAAACGGTCCTGGAAGAGAGTAATTCCTGGGAAAAGATGGTTCCTAGGAGAGAATAATTCCTGGGAAAAATAAGGCCCTGAAGTGGAGCAGGGGAGAAAAAGCAAAAGCACAACAGTTTAAGAAGGTTAGAAAGATCCCAAATATCGTCGTCATTTACATCGGGAAGGTAAACAGCGAGAGCACAAAATCCTGGCTAATGACTAGTAGATTGAGCGTTCGGACAATAATATGAACTATTTTCATCTTTAGACGTTGTGTAACCGTAATAAAAGTAATTAGCTATTCGGTGCTGCGCAATCTCTTTTCCCTGCGAGTTTATTTGTTAGGTGCTATTCTTAAATACATTTTCCATCGTTTTGACTTGGAAAAGAAGGGTTTTGGGACGCTAAGTCATGGAGGGTTTCTCAGGCTAAGACGTTTCCAGATTATTCCAAGCTGTCCGTGGAGGGTTTCCGAAGTCAAGAGTTTTCCCCAGGTTAAGGCTTGTTTCCATGGCTATACGTGAAGGGTTTCCTAAGCTATTCATGGAAGATTTCCCAAGCTAAGAGGGTTTCCTGGACTATGGAGGGTTTCCGAAGCTAAAACGCTCACGAAAGGTGTTCACGATATTCGTAGAGGGTTTTCCAGACTAAACAGTCCTCAGCATTTCCAGTTTCCTATTGTACTTGTGCATATTGTGCTTTACATTACTTTCTGTTGCGATCTTGATGTGTCTGCTTCACCGTGAAGTATTATTTAATAACAGTCACTGAAAAGAACAGCAATACTACATCGTCTCGTTCTCGGAAAAGTATTGTCATCTGTGTCTTGCTAACTTCTGCTGCGTGTCGTGTTCGTTCGAACCTATGGTAGATGTTAGGGGCCTGCCTAGAGCGGGTCAGATAGGGGTGTCATTTAACTAGAAGATAAATGCTAAGGAAGAAAGGTAGCTACAGGAAAGAAGCTGGCTACATATGTGTGTTCCTCAGCCGACGCTAGGCCCAATAGGGACTAGTCAAGGTGACGGAGCGAGGATAGGCCTGGCAAGGCTAGAAGGCTGAGCCTGGCAAGGCTAGGATCGTGACAGTAGATAAGACTTGAACTGATAACGCCTTGAACGAGAATACATCAGCTATGCTTTCATTGATGATGCGAGATTATCTAGAAGTGAGCTTGTTGAAACTGAACTATCAGCCTTTGAGGAAATAATGCACCATTCAGTCTCAGAAAATGATTGATTGGTTGAGAAGCAAGACGTAAAGTAGTTAGCATTGTTGATATATATAAGCCTTCGACTGCTTAGATTCACCAGATTTATTTTAATCTCGTGTTGAAGTTAATTCATACTTTTCTAGCTAGGCACAGTCTCTCAGGAGCCAGGTTCTCCTGGGAGAGAATGGTTCCTGGGAGAAAATTCCTGGGAGAAAATGATTCCTGGAAGAAAATTCCTGGGAGAGAATAATTCCTGGGAGCCAGATTCTTCTGGAAGAGAACGGTTTCCGTTTTAAAGAGAATGTGCCATAAGCGTTATGTATAGCCTTCTAAAGTTCGCAGCTTTTCAAAAATGTCAAACATTCGCAGGGCATAGTATTTTATATCGTCGCTGATAGGGCCCCTGCGACAGGAAGGTCTCTGAGTATCAAAGAGTCTTTACTCACTGAGGTTTCATATTTTATGAAAATACCTTAAGTTCATAAGCTCCCTTGGTATGCGAACTGAGAAGTTGTGTAAGCTCAAAAGGTGTGGAAACAGGAAGGAGATGAAGAGAGTATGCAGCTTTTGTAAGCTCGAGGGGTGTGCAAATTAGAAGAGGATATAGACTGAAAGGTTGTGCAAACTGAAGTGATATGTAAACTGAGAGAGCTTGTAGACTAAGAGTGCGTGTTGAAAAGTGTGCATACTGAAGGGGTGTGCAACCCTAAAGGGTGTGTAACCTTCTTGAATGTGTAACCTTCGAGTTTGTGTAAGCTTAAAGGGCATACACTTCCAGAGTGTACATACCTCGTAAAGGTATACGCTTCCTGAGTGTGCATACATTTTAAAAGTACATACTTCTTGAGTGTATATACCATTTAAGGGCATATACCATTGAGAGGTATACACTTGCTGAGTTAACGTATTTCGAGAATGCCAGTGAAGCCGAAGGATCCAGAATTGAAGATGTTGAGAAGCTTTCATCACGTGACTAGTAGCGAGCTGTGGTGTACACCAAAAATGGTCCACACCATCAGCCGTGATGTACACCCAAAGTGGTACACACCACGAGGCGTGGTTCACACCACCAGCAGTGATGTACACCTAAAATGGTCTACCCCACGAGGCGTGATTCACACCCTCAGCTATGGTGCACACCAAAAGTGGTCCACACCACAAGGCGTGATTCACACCAAAAGTGTTCACACCATCAGCATACTCATCGAAAGTCTTGTTAGCTAATTACAGTAGCGTCGACTCATTGATCATCCAAAAGCTCTTGCTATATAGAAGCTAACGCAAAGTATCGTCGATTTGGTCGATAATTCAATTTCAGCAAACTCGACCATTCAATTTAGATAATTGTATGACATTAGTCAATGAATGAGTGCTTTCATGGCTCAAGTACTCGTCGAAGGAGTACTATCAAAGTGAGTGCTCTTTAAGAATAAATCCCACAAAATTAAAGAAAGTACTCGCCAGGAAAGTACTCGTAGGGGGAGTACTACCAAAGAAAAATCCCACAAAAACTAGAGGGAGTACTCATCAGGGAAGCACTTCTTCGACTAGTACTCCCCTCAGGTTTTGAAGAATCTAGCTCTGACGAGTACTCCCTTGACGAGTGCGCAGCTGCGCGCGTTACGAGTAAATTGACAGGCAAAGGATACGATTCTTTCTAGACTAGTCAGCTTTAGATCGATGTACCAGAATCATACATACAATCTCTGTTATGATTATCTTGAACTAAGCGAGACGAGTGTTTGGGTCCCATTTCTGGCTCCCCCCCGACTCCAGTTCTGACGCCCCCAAACTTCAAGTCTGGCTTCCCCCGCTTCAATTATGGCTCCCCGCGCTCCAACGGATTTTGCAAGATGTGATAGTCTAGGAGGCACATTGACTTGACCCGTGATTGAGTCGGTGATGCGGTGCACACGTGCTTTATCCTAGGACTCAGCATAGAACTGATGTGAGCTGATAAAGGAAGCAAACATGCCGTAAGACACTTTTCGTAAGACACTATATGTCTTGGGACACTATGTCTTGGACCGCTGTATCTTGAGCCACTATATGCCTGAAGACACTTGTCATAAGACATCATACGTCTTGAGACATATGTCACGAGACACTATATGTATTAAGGCACATATCGCGACATGTGTGAACAGTTTCATATCTTGGTTTATTTGAAACAGGCTGATTAGAACTAGACGTGCCTTCTCAAACTGTAAAAAACCTGCAACTCGAAGATCTCTTTGGCTTCCTTACTGAATATCATGGAGGATGCACGCCGTTAGCTATACAACTTTGCTCAGACGATCTTAGTTTCTCGCCGTCAATTGAGATAAAATTCGGATCGTCGAATAGACCAGACGCCAAGATACTCTTCACGAGAGACATTTGCCAAGAGCTACTTGGGCATGTCATCGAGAAGGGAAAGTCCGAGTTAGAATTTGGCCTGTAGTTGCTCAAGTTCGGGGGCGGATATATAGAACTGTGGACTGTCCGTAAATCATACATCCTTGGTTAGATTGTATCTCGGCCATGACGAAGCCAGTCTCTTCAGGACCTGTCCTGACAACCTGATCTGCAAAGCCTCCACCAGCGATTTCCACAAATCCTCTCCCACTATTCTTGTCGACCACGACGGCGCAAACGTTTGGCGCCCGTTCAGATTTAAAGGCACCTTTTCCGGTATCTTCTCCGGTTGTTTCGTCCTGATCAGTTTTGACATTGTCCTTGCCAGCTATCTAGACAGTAGTAAGTACATTTCAGAATCATTCGTGCAGTGGGAGACTTTCTTACCAGCTCTTCCGCCTTGTCTTTGAGTTTTTTCTTCTCATTTGCACCCCTCGCCATACTTATAATGAGGTGGCAAATGGGCCTCCCCTAAAATGAAGTGAGATTGTAGCGAAATGTTTTACGTGAATCGTACACAACGTCCGTCAGGCTCGGATGGATAAGGAAAGATACGGTCGAAATAGGCGAAGTCGAGTACTCAAAAAGAGAGCCGTGCTTCGCACTTTGAAAAGCTGGGCCCTGTATGAAGGGGTAGCAGGTCGAGTGGTCCCTCTAGAAATACACCTGATGAAATGTTTCGCTGGCTGTGAACGTTGATGCCCGACGGAGGGATATGCTGAACTAGCTGCCCCTCAGCGCAGAATGGGATGATTGTAACTGATTTGGCGGGACAACCGAGTTATTATCGCCACTCCGGAAGAGCCCGTACTCTTAAAAAGGGATCCATCCCACGTCAATATAATTCTTCAATGTCGTACAATGTATCCTTACCAGGTGCTTGCAAATACAAGTGGCTCGTAGCACAAGCCCTATGCCGTACCGTCTCCAGTAGCCTGATACAAGAAGATTCCCAGTGGATGAAGCTGCCAGCCTAACTTGCGGTCGTTGATGAAGCAGACTTGTATAGCGCTCGTCTCTTCGGCGGAAAAATGACAGTAGATGTCGCGAGCTCACGTATCGAGGTGAACGCGGCTAGCGGTGTCGATTAAGAGGGGTGTTCGGTCGTGGATGATGGAGAAGGCGACCGTGAATCCCAGCAGAAAAACGGCGGGAAGTGACTGCAGAGTTTTTGAACAAGTCAGACGCTGTTCACCTTGAGAATTGCGGATTGGCGCTGGACAACAGACTGGGGAGGAAGGCCGGCGATATGCGCAAAGCCAAAGGCGATGTTGATGTGTCAATGGTTGAGAGAATTTTGCGTCATTTAATTCAGTGAAGCGCATGTGACGTGCAAAAGAAGGGGATAAGCGGTGGCCGAAGAGAGTTGGAAGAAGTCTTGGATTTCTCACCATCGGCGTTGGTGCCCGACGACAAGTTTGGAGAAGAAGGCAGCCCCAGTTCGAAGTGGGGCTAACGTCACGTGTGAAATCGCGACATTTAATTCTAGACGTGGTAATCTACTCAAAAGATGCAATTACGTGTGAACGCCGTAATGTCTGATGACGTTCCCGCTGATTCCACATCTCCGTCCGACTTGCAGAATCAAAATAAGCTCTAATCACTAGCCTCATTTATACCCCTTCCGCTCCCTAATTCCCATTAGATCTTGCCAAGAGCTTCACCTTCCGCGTTCTACCCCCCTCGCCTCCCAACCAATCCATTCAATCCCGCAGCTGCGCCGCCGGCTCTAACAGCATTGCTCACAACACCAAGCGTCACGCCGCCAGCGCCCGCGCTATGCAGGGTCGCAAACAGGCCCTGCGCCACGATGGGGTGGAGCAGAGATTACAGATTGGTGGACATAAAACATGTCTTCGTGCCGACTTTGATGGGGATGATGTAAGACTTGTAGAGACTAAGGGAAATCAGTCCTATAAGAATGTCCTATGGAGAAAGCGCAGATAGACTTACGAAGGGGGCCCTGACGCATTTAACCTATCACGTCCAGCCTTCAGTGCGTTCACTATGCCAGTCAGTTTGCGGTAGCAAAAACTTCAAGACATCAACAAATTCCGACTAATGTTCATTTCTGCAGGATCCTTTACTGTTGTTGATCTTATCACTTCGCAACTTGAGACGGACGGTGTCTCGTCACTTCGACAACGAATGGGTGAGGATATATCCGTCTGCTTGTATGCTTTTTTAGTCATTTGTTGGAAAATAAATTGGAAAGCATTTAATCGTCAAGTGAATGGCATGAAGATGAGGGTATAGCATCCCTACTCAAGACGCAACGAAGATGTTCATGACTGTGAAGGTCTGACACAGTAAGCTCGCTTCTAGTATTAGCGTATGCAGAAAGGTTTCGAATCCTTGACATTCATTTTTGCGCTGCCCCACGATGATTCTTTATATGAGGAATTCGACATTTAACCCCCCACCATCTATTATCGCATTCAAACAGGTGATTTTGAAGCTATTCAGATACTACTAATCAAAATCTATAGTATCAGCTTCAAGATCTCTTTTCAAGGCTTTAATATCAGCTTCAAAGATATAATCTTCGACGCTATGCTTGAAATGCTGTCTCGGAAACCTATCACATCTGCTTCTTTCGACAGCGTAATGAAGAAATTCATCAAAAGTGCCTTCATAATGAGGTCATATCTTCTCGAAATGTCGTCGAATTCAGGCCTTCAAAACACTAAAACTGAGCTCGATGAGATTGAAATTCGACGAATAGGGAGGCAGATAACGCACCTCACATCCGTGTGAGATAATGAGTTTCTCGATACGAGCGTTACAGTGTATGCTGACGTTATCCATGATGATCACACTCTTCGGGGCCGGAAAGGAACTGCATAGAGGTAGCAGTTCATCTGCTAGCCATCGAAAGAAAGCCTCGCCGTTGAACCAGCCTTCACGAATATCGATACAGAGTAGATAGTCATCTATTGTGTAAGTCGAAAGAACACTTCAACAATGCCCTCTCGTTCTAGAGACTTGATAGCGAGCTGGTTCACCAACTGATGCATAGGCTTGATGACGTCACCCCGTAGTCTCGTTGAAGAGAGTCTCGTCAACGAAGACAAGCTGCTCAGCAGTCAGACGAAGCAGATCTGCAACCCAGTTTAATCGCAGCTCATCGTTCTGTCTGACGCTCACACGCTGTTCCTTTTTATTGCTTCAGCGTCTTCTCTTCAGAATCCTCGATATCGTGAACTGATGCACGTTAATGCTTCACTCCTTTCATATGTACCAGACCATCTCTTTCTGCATGACTCACGGCTGTTCTTCAAGGTAGGCTATGAGGCCATTTTCAGCGGCCTTGACGATCTTTCGAGGAGCGCCTTTGGGTCGGAATTGAGGTCTAAAGGGAGAGTCATACATGAAGAGATTCTCCTGAATTCTATAGACGGTATCAAAGTGACAGTGAACCTCTTCGACGATAGCTTTGGGACATCAGTGAAGTAGCAGAAGACGTAGTATTCTGGAGCGAAGGCTTGCAGGAAGTGGTCTCGACATAGCTAAAAGCGATCAGTAAGCGAGGAGGTCTGAATAGCTTCAATAATAGCTTCAATATCAGCTTTTTGAATGCGATAATAGATGGTTGGGTTGAATTTTCGAATTCCTCATATAAAGGATCATCGTGGGGCAGCGCAAAAATGAATGCCAAGGATTCGAAACCTTTCTGCATACGCTAATAGCTGGATCAGGTGATTGCTCAGAGCACCGCACGCACCTTCCCCTCCTTTCCTGTCCATGTCAGAGGTAAAAGGACGAGCGAGTCACCTACTTATTTGTGGTGACCGCTGGTATGATGGACAACTTTCGAGTTGGACCGGAAGCCCTCCCACGAAAATTCTATCGCGTCAATTACAATGGCACATGGTCTGAATATGTACCCAGCACGGGCTTCAAGGCTGCGGGTACGAACACCACCTTTCAATTAGCTACTCAAGTCGACCGTTTCTGCCTGTGTACGATATGCCTCTCGCCCCTCTGACTGATCACAGAGTCTTCCAGAAACACCCGACTGAGAGCTCAACCCAGCGTTCGTCCATTTCCACGCAAACATGGCGACCGCAATCGACGACCTTGATGACAATCTACCAGGGCCCCGGGCAGACCGACCTGGTGAAGAGCTCCCCGCAGCATCCTTTTGTGCTGCCGATAAGGAGCTTCGCAATTCTATTGCCCTCACCCCAGACAGAATTTCGAATGGCAGACTTGATGGCTATGAGGTAATTGAATTTGATTGCTGCTTTTGCATACGCGGGTGCGCGGGTGGTCAGCCCTATGGCGGTCATGTGACCGTGGATCAGGCGACAAGGCTTCAGGTTTGTTACAGAGAATAAGTTAAGGAGAGAAAGGAGTTCTAGTACGAAGAACCCCTTTTGTACGAGCTGAAAGTAATTTTCGGCGTGTGGAAAACATTCCGCCAAAATTGCAGGTGCCCGGCACCTAAACCAACCTATGGGTCTAATCCGTCACACAATCTATTGATCGTCCCATTCTGCTTTGCTTCGTCATGTGGAGCACCCTCATTCTTTATTTCTGCCAGAATGAGCCCGCTCCTCTTAACGATAATATTGACCAGGTCCATCATAGAATCCGCTGCCAGAATCTCCAAGATTTGTAGTGTCGCTCCAAGTTCGCGAGCGATCCAGCTGCGGAACTCGATGGCTACAAGCGAGTCCAATCCGTAGTTGACAAGCGGGATTGTCGTGTGAATGTCGCCTTCGGGACGCATCAGCATCGCCGTGACCTTGCGAATGAGCCCTTCCACGGCGACCTTCTTCACGCCCTCTAGATCCTTCTGCTGTTTGATCGCATCTGGAAGTGACTGCGAAGCTCTGCTTGGAGAATTTCCGTTGTTGGCTTTGCCTGCAGCGGCCGTGGAATTCTGCTTGAGGATAGCCCACTTCGGATCGCTCATCCAGAAAGCATCGCTGTTGGCCTCTGTAACATTCATACCTGTGATACATTGGCCGTTGCAAGTAGTCTCGAGTTCATTGCTGACGGCCGTGGCAAAAAGACCGTGAATTTCATTCTCGTCGACGGCAGCGCCGCCGAACGCATCCTTCACAATCTTCTGCTTGTCAAGATTTTCGGCAAGATATCCTATTCCAACGACTGGAGCCAAATCGATCGTTGAGCAGGGAAGACCTAAGGCCTTGCGATACTGGACAAATGCGTCCATGAATGTTGCCGTGGCGGCATACGCAGCCTGTCCACGGTTCCCCACAATACCTGCTAGAGAGGAAATGGTGATGAAGAACTTGAGCGGGCGGGCTAGGAGGCAGTCATGTAAATTCCACACTCCGTCGACCTTAGATTTGATGACAGCATCGTAGTCACTGTACGTCATATTTTCAAAGAGAACATCCTGCTATGTGTTAATACGAGTCCGAATGTGACGATTCAGGGCAACTTACCCTGAGTACCATGGCTCCGTAGATTGCTCCGGCAACGCCTGGAAGAGCCTTCAATGTCGGCTTTAGTATCTCCTTCACAGACCTTTTGCTGCTCATGTCACATGCACAGATGACAGCCTGACAACCCTTCCCCTGGAGCTTCTCGACGAGATCTTGCATTGTGGCTCGGTCCCCTCCGCTTCGAGAGATGAGCACAAGATTTTTCGCGCCGTTTTCAGCCATCCATATCGCAAGGTTGCGTCCTAGACCGCCCGTGCCGCCGACAATCACGTATGAGGCATCCGAGCGAAACATTTCAGTAGTTATAGGTCTACGATTTACCTGGAATCATTGTTAGACGTTGGAGAGACTCTGCCTGTAGATCTTACCTTGATCACAGCCTCGTCCTCCATCTTGATCGCAATCTTACCCATTGCACGTCCAGTTTGTAGACTAGACAAGGCGGCGTGGACTTCGGAGACAGGATAACAGGATCTTGGAGATACTGCTTTCACTTCGCCGCTCTGGAACATTGCAAATACATCCTTGAGAAGTCTCTTCATCAATGCGGGCCGCTTACTTAAGATGACCATCAAATCGACGGAAGAGAACGTCACATTGTGGTCGAATTGTGACATCTCCAGCCTTGAATTGCGCTTGATGTCTCGCTTGCCAATCTCAACGAATCGACCGAGCGGAGCCATGCACTCCCAGGTCGCTCGGAGCGCTTCACCTGCAAGGGAGTTTAAGGCGACATCCACCCCGGTACCGTTGGTGGCCTTACGGATGCCGTCGGCAAAGCTGAGATCTCGGCTGAAGAACACCCTATTTGCAGGAATGTTATATATTTCCATGAGATGTTTCTTCTTTTCGATGCTGCCGACCGTGGCGAAGACATCAGCGCCAATAGCTTGAGCGACCATAATGGCAGCTTGTCCAACGCCGCCCGCGGCAGCATGGATGAGGACTCTCTCACCAGCTTGGAGTCTCGCGACATGAACCAGAGAGTAGTATGCCGTGCAGAAAACGATGGGCACAGTAGATGCTGCCTCCATCCCGACAATGTCGGGCACCTTCCATGCGCATGTGGCCTGACATCGGGTAAAGCTGGCGAGTGTGCCGTCCGCCACTGCGCAGACCTTGTCGCCAACGACAAAATCAGTCACCTTGATGCCGACCTTGCTGACAATACCGCTGCACTCAAGCCCGAAATTGTCACTGTTGAGCTGGCCCATTGCGTTCATCACGTCTTTGAAGTTGAGCCCGGCATACTGTACCTGGATCTCGATGTAGTCTTCAGGCAAAGGCTTGACCGCAATATCATCGTCGGTGAAATAAATGGTGTCCAGAATTCCTGGCTGATCGAGCGCCATCTTCAAGGGCCGACCAGTCTGTCGGAAAGTCATGTCATGCAGCAACAGCCCGTTTGGCTCACGTTTGACCAGCTCGTGGGTGGATACGTCTTCTACGATACGCGGAACTGAGATTGTGTCTTCCCGGACGAGAAACTCCATTTCACCGTTGTCAAGCACAGAGCGAGTATTGCCGAACACGTTGGAGAAGACACGGAGGATCTGATTCACTGCCCAGTCATCTGCGACGTGCTCTCTGATATTGAGGTCGAGGGTGGCGAAACGAAGGCCTGACTCTGATCGTACTGTCCTCGCAAGACCGGTGATCAGGTTAGACTCTGGCGAAGTTGACGATGCCTCACGGACGACCCAGAGAACGCCGCTCGCGGACAGTAGCATTCGCTGCAGGGCACCAAAGAGCTCTGGGGTCAACTTGGATAATTTGGGCCCGTCGATCTCGTAGAGAACCACGCAAAGCTTGCCCTTCGCATCTACGTTTGCAAGCGAGGCTGTGGTGGGACGCATGCCGCTCAAGGCTTGAATGCCGTCTGTGAGCAATTTCTGTGGGAATTGCAACGCGCCGTCACCACAGACAATAACGACTTCTTCCTCGGTTTGTCTTGATGGAGCCTTCGCCGTCGTGACCATGACGCTGCCCTGCTGCTTTGAAGCATCGGAGCCATGTTTGAGGTGCACGTCGACACCAGAGAAGCCAGTCTCGTAAAGAAGATCGCCCCATGCTTCTACGGAGAGTGCAGAAGCAGACCGGCCGTCGAACTGAGAGGCATTGTCGATAACCAAGAATTTGCCACCTGGCCTGAGCAGACTGTGCACGTGCGCGAGCGTCTCTTGCTGCTTCGACACTGTTTGAAGCGGACAGCAAGCAATGAGAAGATCGAAAGAGTTCTTTGTGAAGCCTTGCGCTGTGAAATCGGCTGAGATATCTAGGGTCTTGAAATCTAGCAGACTATCCCAAGCGCCGAGCTTCTTTTTCGCAACTTCAAAGGAATTTCCAGAGCTGTCAGTGTAGGTATAGCGATTGAACCACGCTGGCTTTCCGGTGGCGCCACCTCCAAGAGTTTCCAAGATTGGTAGGGTAGCAGCACCATCGCCAGCGCCAATCTCGAGGATGGACATATGAGGATTGAGGCAGATCATCCGCTGAACACAGACTACGGCCTGTTTGCAGCTGCGACTGAACGCATCACACGACACTGGTAGCTTCGAGCTCTGACCGTTGAAAAGCTTCTCCGCATCCATGAAGTCGAAGTGAGGCTCCAGGTTGAGCTTGTAGCACAGATTCCTCTTGTCATCGGTTTTAGAGACGTCAGCGCCATCTCGAACAGACGTCATAGTGAGGTCCTCGAAGCGCATGACGACGCTTGCTGGATCCTCGGCATCGACAACAATAAAGCTGTGGTTGACCGGCGCAAGCCGCGATTCGGCCTCAGATTGGCTGCCATAGATACGAAGCGCCTTTTCGGGCGCAATGCGTTCTATCGAGGAGATTTCAAGGCTCTTCAGGAAGGTCGGCATATAAAGACCTCTCAATCCGCTTTCGCCAGCACCAAGCAGAGGCCAAACAGTCTGCAAGCAAAGGTCGAGAGTTGTCGGGTGGAGGATGTAGTCAGTCTCGTATTCAAAGGGCATGCTGGTCTTCGTAGTGGGTACTTCGAAGTCGATGACCGTGCATTTAGACCCAATTCGACAATTTTTCAAGCCTCTAAAGAGACCGTCATAGAGGAACCCTTTCTCTTCAACAGCGCGGTAGATGGCATCAACAGCAACATTTCGAACGCAAGATGCTTCTGTCGAGGCTATCAATCCAGCAGTCTCAGCCGCCATTGTACCGGCGTGGTCTGTCAGGGTATTCGGTTTGCTAGCAGATTGCACAGAAATGAGGCCACGGCAATGCTCATCCCAGCCCTTCTCCTTGAACCAGGAAAAGACACGGAATTCACTCCATGTATCCGAGGAAACTCGAGTTCCCTCAGCATACGGTCTCAAGGCAAGCACCGTCTCAACAGCAGAGGAGTCGGGAATGATAAGAGCCTTGCCAGCAGTGACTTCGCGCAAGGAGATGCTCACGGGAACTTGAAGTCGTATCTTTGCATGCTGGGTGGCGGCCTCAATCGCCATAGCAATGTAGCCAGCCATAGGATATACGATCTTTCTTTGGACCCTGTGGTCACGAATCCAGGGTAGATCGTCAGCACGGACTATGTTTCTCCACCGCGGCTCAATGTCGTCGCTTTCTGTGCATAAGGAGCCCAAAAGATCGCTTCGTGGGAATCGACGGTGAAGGAAATTCTGAGAGACCCGCGATTCATGCCAGTAGCGCTTGTTGAGCGTCCATGGGTACTTGGGCAGATTGGTCAGGACTCTCAGCTTCCGCTCTGGCGGAACTGGGAAGTTGACTGCTCCTAAGTCAATGTTCAGCCCAAGGCTGAAGAGCGTTCCGGCCAGCTGTTGTGCGGCTTCAATTGCATCCATCTTGCGGTGTAAAGTTGGAATATATCGTATACGGTGCCCTTGACCATCGTTCTCAAGCGTCTGCTTGATCGGACCTTCGAGAGCTGGGTGAGGGCCGACCTCAACCAGCGTCTGAACTATCTTTCCTTCAGCCGAACGGCCATTCGCAAGCAGATCTCGGAGACCTTTGGAGAACTGGACTGGAGAAACAAGGTTGTCAACCCAGTACTCGGCGCCGAGTTCCATCCAATTTGCCAGCCGTCCGTAAACTGAGGAATGGAAAGTGATATCCGAGTTTTGCGGTGCCACATGTCTAATGCTGTCATGGTATTCTTCCGCTATGCGTTTCATGTGGTGCGAGTGGTAGGCCACGCCGACTTGCAAACGTCGGTTGAAGATGCAGTCCTCTGACAACGCAACTTGTAGCTCCATGATGGCCTCCTCGTCGCCGGAAATTGTGACACTGGCATCGCTGTTGACACAGGCAATGACTGCCCTATTCTCCTTCAACACGTTAAGGTAAGGTGCGACGGCTGCCTCGCCTGCGCCGACGGCCATCATGGCGCCTTTGGTACCGAAGCTGGCCTCCTCTAGCCGCTGGGATGTCACGCCTCTCCAGTAAGCGATGGACATGCAGTCTTCAAGACTCAGCCGTTCTCCGGCATAAGCAGCACCAATTTCGCCACTCGAATGTCCAACAACTGCGCATGGACGGACAACCCAAGACCGAAGCAGCTCTGTTAGTGCAATCTGCACAGCTGTACAAGCTGGCTGGCTAATATGCGCTACCGAGACTAACGAGGAGCCAGGGTCCTTCGAAAGTTCGTTAACGATCGAGAACGTAGCGCCCAGCCCTGCGATGACATCGTCTGCTCTCAGCATAGCATCTGCGAAGACCGGGTACGCAGTCATAAGCTCTCTACCCATGGCGTGCCATTGTGCACCTTGTCCGGTAAAGACGAATCCCAAAACAGGAAGCTCAAACGATCTGCTGGGCTTCGTGTTGAGCGCGGAAAGCTTACTGACCAGCTCGCTCGCTGATGAGGCGGTGATTGCTACCTTCCAATTCAAACGAGACCTTCGCTGACCTAACGTATAAGCAAGATTGTCCATCAGAGCCAGATCGAGCGCTTCGGGATTCTGTTCGCAGTAGATTTCTAGATTCTTCACCTGTGTCCGCGCAGCCTGTTCGTCATTCCCAGACAAGACGAAGACCTTACGCGAGGGAGACTTTACCACTATTGGTGAAGGCGACTGCAACCCTTGCGTGATATAGTATGGCTGTGTCGATAATTGCTTTCTGGCTGGAGCTTTGGCCAGTACAACATGGGCATTCGTGCCGCCATAGCCAAAGCTGCTAACGCTGGCATATTTCTTACCTGCCGGCCATGGAGCTTGCCTTACGGGAATCTGCTGAAACTGTCAGTTTTGAGCTTACGGACAAGAGTATAATTGCGAGCAAAGTCATGACGAACCTTCATATTCCACTGGTCCAACGGAATGTTTTCCTTGGCCTTCTCAAAGTCGCAATTAGGTAAAATGAAGCCTCGCTCCAGTATCATGGCAGTCTTGATGACTGAGACGATACCACTAGCGCCTTCGCTGTGACCGACATTGGACTTGACAGCACCGATGTAGAGCGGCTGTCGTTTGGTTCGGCCTTCGCCAAAAACAGTATGAAGAGCGGAGGCCTCGATCGGATCTCCGACTTTAGTACCAGTGCCGTGCGCTTCAACATAGCCAGTGTCGCGAGGGTCGAGCCCAGCTGACTTGTAGACCGAACGAATCAGACGTTCCTGAGCTGCGCCACTGGGCATGGACATGCCTTGGGTGGCACCGTCTTGATTCACACCACTGCTGACGACGAGCGCTCGGATGGGATCGTCGGCTTCAATGGCATCGCTGAGACGCTTTAAAACGATCATGCCGGCGCCATCGCCACGCCCGAAGCCCGATTGACCCTTATGATCGAATGGATGACAGCTTCCACTGTCCGAAAAGAGTCTAAATTTCACACATAAGCGGATCAAGTTTCAAGCTTTCATCGTGTCAAACGAACCTTGACATGGACATGCTGATGAAATTCTCAGGAGTGAGATTCAAGTGGCAGCTTCCGACGAGCGCTTGTGATGATTCTCCATGCCGAAGACTCTGACATGCTAAATGTAACGCAACAAGACTGGAAGAGCAGGCCGTGTCAACTGAAATACTCGGTCCCTTAAGGTCGAAGAAGTACGAGATTCGGTTTGAGAGTGTCGACGGCGCATTACCCGTCGACTGATACATCGGAATATTCTCTGTGTCTCTCAGGTTGTTCATTTCGTAATCCGCAAATGACGAGCCAACAAAGACGCCAACATTTCCGCCACTAACGGCTTCTTTGGCAACGCCCCCGTTCTCTAGAGCTTCATAGGCACACTCAAGCAGAATTCGTTGTTGCGGATCTAATGATTGTGCCTCCTGTGACGAGATCTTGAAAAAAGGGGCATCGAAAAGCGCAAGGTCTTGTTGTATGAAACTGCCCCCGGTTGGATTAAACGCACCAAGTTTTCCGGGATTCGGGTGATAGAATGATGAGGCATTGAATCTGCTCGCTGGTATCTCTGACCAGCCATTTCGAAGGCGGGTACACATTTCCCAGAATTCTATGGGATCCTTGACGTCACCTGGAAGCCGACAAGCCATCCCAATAATGGCCAATGGCTCTACCTTTGGAGTTATTCCAGTCTGGCCAGCTCCGCTGTGGTGGGCTTCACTGAGAGATGGCCTCTTATGTAGGCAGCCATTTCCGTTGACGTGAGTTCCGTTCAGATGGACGCCGTCGCCATGTGTGCCGATGGTATCAGGTCCAGTAGGATGCTTTCTATTAGCATGAGCTCCACTTGAAGCGACTCCATTGTGTGATGCAGTATTAGGACATATATCATTTGCAACTGAGACATTGGTGGCTGTTTCGTTGGAGGCGGCTACACCACAAACTCCTCGGTAAGCATCCTGCACTTCATGACTAGCCATGGCTGTGGTAGGACAAAAGTTCGAAATCTAGGGTGTACAGAAGAGAAAAGAAGGCAAAGGAGGGGAAATATGAGGAGAGGGATGTGAAGTTCAGGCTAAGTTGAATGTTTGAGAGCAGGCATATGACCGTTCTTCAGACCAACACGTGGCCTACAGTGGTAATAGCAAGCTGCTTTTTTTTACTTTACCCTGTCTAATAATCTCTCGGACTACGTCGGTTTAATGCCTTCTGTACTGGCATATCTATCTAATAATCTCTCGGACTATGTCGGCTTAATACCTTCTATACTGGCATATCTATCTAATAATCTCTCGGACTATGTCGGCTTAATGCCTTCTGTACTGGCATATCGTCTCGAATGGGCAGTTGCGTACTCTGATGACCTTTGTCCTTATCCTCGACGGCCTTAGTATCACCAGCATTTCTGCTTTCACAAGCTTCGTTAGAAGTTTTGGGAACATTTGATGATGATAAGGCTAATGCCGTTGCTATGCAATGTGACGATAGCGTATGATATTAAGGCTCACTAACCTGCCGCAGCTTTACGTTGTGACAAAGCATATTAGCACTTGTATACGTGAGTAGACGCTAACGTGCACGCGATGCCATCTTGTCAACAAACTGAATCCCGCAAAAGCCGCAGCAGGGGCAAACGCTGATCATTCGCCACATTAGTGTCCGCCAGGACAACCAGAATAATGAAAGTGACGACGATGATGAGCATGACTGTGGTGAGATTACCACCACAATTTGAGCTATCTTGAGATGCTTCATAGGACGCATCTGGATGACGAGCGAGAGCAAACACGCACCCTTTATGTGTTGCGAAAAGAGGGAGATTGTGAAGCCACGCCAACACATGATTATCTTGGAAGTATTAAGCCGCTAAGCGGCTTTCGCAGAGGCGATCATGGTGCGGACCACTTGACCTAGCTCCTTCACCGTCCGCTCTTCCCTTGGAACTAGATGCCCGTGTCCGTGGTCAAAGAGCTCGGCTCGATCTGGGTCGCAGAGGTTGTAAAGCGCCATCGCGCCATGGATCATTTGATCCAACGCACCTATGACGTGGCAGGTCGGAATGTCAATGACATCTTCAGTCTCGTCTGATAAGACGAGTAGCCCTGTATTCGAGTCTATAGGCGGCCATCCTGAGATGAAGACAGCGCATTTAACTCGTGGCTCAATGCCTTCATCTCTGCTGCGGCGTTGTTCGTCGAGAATGAAAGATGCAGCGATCATAGCACCCTCAGAATAGCCGATGATACCTTCGACGTCGCCTTCTTCGTCCATTGTCTTGTGAATCTTTTTAACGGCCTGCGATACTTGCAAGGACCTGAGACCATGTGATTGTTCCAGCGCGACACGCATGGTCTCCTCGGGAGTCTCTGCATGCGGCAATGATCGCACTACATCATGCACGTCATTTTAAATTGCCTCATCTGGTGGCATGAAGCGGTAGTGGGGGCCAGATCCGAAGTATTTTTCGAATCCGCGTGGAGGCACGGTTTCGAATGAGCCCTGAGTGAAGCAGAAACTGGCGGCAATGTCCGATTCAAGCTGATCGCAAAGTGGAGCTGTTGTCGAGTCAGCAACCTGACACTCACGGAATATACAGAGAAGACTTCATGTCACTCACCTAGCTGGACTCGAAAGGTCTACTCGAAAACGAGCAATTGAAATCAGCAACTTCCGAATGACCCTCTCTCGCATCGCGTGGACGGGGCTGTATATCATGTGCAAAACGTACCCTAGCATTACCAAAGGCCCCAGGTAGGCAGAGAAATTTCATCTTGATTAGTTCAGCTATCCAAGAAAGTGGAGGTCACGAGAGCTATTAGAAGAATGAAGAGAAAAGACACGATGCACGTATTAAAAGAGTCGACGCTGCTTCTCTAGAACGGAACCAAATGTCTAATCAGCGGTCATGTTCGGATCCGGCTCTTGCATTAACCTCTGTCGCGGGACATTCTGACGATCGTGTATTTTCCCTTCCGAGTGTCGCCGATTGATAGAAGCTCGGCTTTGTGAACTTCGGGCTCGCACGGACCCAGAAGCCGTCGCAAAAGTCTCTAGTTCTATTTGGTCAACTTCAACAACCCTCTCGCCCCTGACAACAACTCGTGGACCCTTCAAGGCATGTCACGATTGGTCTGCCGTCAACGCTCGGAATGGTGGAAATGGTATGATAATGTTCTATTATCATACCATATCACCTAATTCAAGTGGTTGGTGGTGTCAAAGATAGAAGGTAGTACAGTGTTTGATTGAGTATATACTGGAAGAGGGGGTACAGCTGGCCGGGGGGTTGGAAAAGTTGAGCCGGGGTCGGAAAAAATTCTTGGCGTCGGGTTGAACTTTAAAATTGACATATGCCCCGCACATTCAAGATCTGGCGTCGGGTTGGAAAAGCTTCGATTCCTATGCGAAGCATATGTCAAGAGCATTAAGCGAGATCACAAATAAATTCACATCTGGTCATCAAAGCCTCGTCGATGCATATGCGCAGCATCAACTGAGCACAAAGAAACATCGATGAACGACGAAAGCATCAACGCTAGACTGACCGCGTCGGGCCGGGTCATCGAGGTCGGGCCGGGTTCCCGGCCCGCCAAGACCCGATTCGGGTCAGGATTCTTGGCCCGAGTATTCGAGTCGGGTCGAGATGTTCGGCCCGAGTATTCGGGCCGGGTCAGAGGGTTGAAATCGAGTATCGACCCGGAATTCCCGACCCGACCCGCCAAGACATGAAGATAGGTAGGTAGATATCCTATTATGGCTCCCTATTATGACTCTCTACCATGGCTCCCTACCAAATAGCCTTCATAGTTCCCCGTCATGACTCTCTACCATAGCTTCCTGCCATAGCCCTCTACCAAAGCTTCCTACCAAACGATCTTCATGTTCCCCTTCATGTTCCCCTTCATGTTTTCCTTCATGTTTCCCTTCATGTTTCTCTTCATGTTTCTCTTTATGACTTTCTTCATGTTTTTCTTCATGTTTCCCTTCATGTTTCTCTTCATGTTCTTCTTTATGACTTTCTACTAAAAAGATAATGCAAAGGCGAAAAACCGGAAAAATTTCTATATTTAGCTCTCTTGACGTCATATTCGATTGCTTGACGAGTCGAGTCGAGTCAGCGAGTTCTAACTCGGCTCGAGATCGATATCGAGTTGAGTCATGAGATTCGATTCGAGTATTCGAGCCGAGTCAGAAGATTCAACCCGAGTACTCAAGTCGAGTCAGAATGTAAATATGAAAACTCAACTTGACGATCAGTCTAGTCAACGCTCAAAATCGAGCTGATGAGATAACGAGTTGATTAAATGATTTGAAGATGAGTGTTGCACTTCGCATATGTCACGCATATACTAAGATGATGAGAAAAGTAATAGTGCAAATCATGAGCAGAATGATGAGAATGAAGAAAAAAACACATGAGAAAAATCTGATGAGAATAACGTGAGCGATAGCTTGTTGATGAGCATGTCACAAGTTGAGTTCATAATTTTGCATGTTTTGTGCATATGTTAAGCATATGTAAAATAATCTTCGCTCATCTTGTGATTGTGCTGTTTTCTCGATGCTTCGCTCAAGCTGTGCATATGCACAGCTTCAATACTTCGCTCTTGCTGTTTGTTGAGAAGTGCGATGGCAGGCTTGTTCCTAGCAGCTTATTGCGGTAGCTCTGGATCCAGTCTGGATCCAGTCAGGCTTGTTCCTAGCAGCTCTCTCTAGACTAGCGTCAGGGGTAAAGCCGCG